>ERZ1292629.3197-Hain-H43-01um-R1-3197-length-12866-cov-4_pt1 | contig 12866 bp, 12 predicted proteins | sample MGYA00564399_ERZ1292629 | MGnify/ENA primary metagenome ERZ1292629 (study PRJEB36523, sample SAMEA6512636) | groundwater metagenome | collected 2019-01-08 | study: AquaDiva: Metagenomics assemblies of 32 groundwater samples | reverse complement strand
TAAAATGCGGGAAGTGCGGTGAGGTGATTTCAAGAATTCCGGACGTAGGAAATCCGTGGCTTGACGCGGGGATAGTTCCTTTTTCCACAATGCCTTTGGACTGGTTTCCGGCAGATTTCATAACAGAATCCTTCCCTGGACAGTTTAAAAACTGGTTTTATTCTTTAATCGCAATGGCAACAGCACTTAAAAACACAAATCCTTTTAAGACTGTTTTAGGATTTGCCAGCGTTAGGGATGAAAAAGGAGAGGAAATGCATAAGAGCAAAGGGAATATGGTCGAATTTAACGAAGCAGCGGATAAAATAGGTGTGGATGTTATGCGCTGGATGTATCTTCGTCAGGATCCTGAAGCAAATCTTAATTTTGGCTATCATGTGGCAGATGAAGTTAGACGATTTTTTCATTTAAGACTCTGGAATGTTTATTCGTTCTTCGTAACATACGCCAATCTAAATAACTTTGTTCCCACCGAAGATTTGGACATTCCTTTAGAAAATGTCTTGGATCGGTGGATTGTTTCAAGATTAAACGAGTCTATAAAAAATGTAACTTCATATGTTGAAAAATATCAGGCAGATAAAGCTGTTGAAGATATTGAGAATTTCGTAATAAACGACTTGTCCAATTGGTATGTCCGCCGAAGTCGGGAAAGAGTGGCTCTTTATGCCGAGGAAGAAGACAAAAAAGCCTGTCTCATAACTTTATGGTTTGTCCTGACGGAATATTCCAAACTTTTGGCATCATTCATTCCGTTTGTTTCGGAAGAAATTTATACCAACTTGACAGGTGAGGACTCCGTCCACCTCGCAGACTGGCCAAAGTATGATGAAAGCTTAATAGATAAAAGTTTGAGTCTTGAAATGAGCAAGGCCAGAGAAGTTGTCGAAATGGCTCATGCACAAAGAAAGGCGGCAAACATAAAAGTAAGACAGCCGCTCAATGCTCTTGTTCAAACTACAAAAAAAGCAGAGGTAGAGTTTGCGAAATATATTTTTCCTTTAATCGCTCAAGAAGTAAATCTAAAGCTTGAGTATGGTTTAGATAAAAATTTTAAAGCAGATGCTGTAATAACTGATAATGAGGGAAACATCAAATTGTTAATAGAGTTTAAAATAACACCTCGGCTAAAGGCAGAAGGGGAGGCAAGGGATATAATTAGACAAATTCAAGAAGAGAGAAAAAAACTTGGAACGAAATTAGATGAAAAAGTAGAAGTTTCTCTTCCTTCCTGGCCGAAAGAGTTTGAGTCGGAAATAAAAAAGAAAGCGCTTGTTCAAAGTTTATCCAGGGGTGAATTTTCGGTTAAACCCGCATGAATATAAGGAGATTTTTTTCTTCAATCGATTTTCTAACGCTTCTCCCGGTGGCATGTTTGCTTTTAATAAGCCTGGTGACTCTTTTTTCGCTTGATATGGGGAGCTTTAAAAGTCAGCTGGTTTTCGCAGTTTTATCAATTGCCGCATTTTTAATAGCAATAAACACAAACCCAAATGTAGTGAGACATTACGCAAAACCGATATACTTAGGGTCAATTTTTCTCTTCGCTTTAGTTTTGCTCCTGGGCGTTGAAAGCAGGGGTTCAATTCGTTGGGTTGAAGTTTTTGGAGTCAGGATTCAATTCTCCGAAATTTTAAAGCCGTTTTTAGCTCTATCCTTAGCAGGTTATCTTTCGGATTTGAAAAATCCTACACTCAAAAATTTCGCAACTACACTTTTATATTTATTTCCAATATTTTTATTGATTTTTCTTCAGCCCGATTTAGGCAATGCCCTTATCTATGCGTTTGTCACTATTTTTGCCCTCCTAATATATGGATTTCCATTTAAATTTTTCATAGGAGGATTTGCTCTTTGGCTTTTAAGTCTTCCTCTAGTCTGGCTTCTGCTCCGTGACTATCAGAAAGACAGGCTTACTACCTTTATTAATCCCTCAGCCGACCCTTTGGGAACATCATATAATGCGATCCAGTCGGTTATAGCTGTAGGGTCGGGAATGCTTATGGGAAAAGGGTTGGGACAGGGAACGCAGGCAGGTCTTAAGTTTTTACCGGAACATCATACGGACTTTATTTTTGCATCTATTTCGGAAGATCTTGGATTAATAGGTTCCACAGTTGTAATTTTCGCATTTGCATTTCTGCTTTATAGAATTTACAACATTTTCCGCTCAACAGATGAGAAGTTTGCAAAATATTTTTCCCTCATAGTTTTCTTAATTATTTTTATTCAGTTCTTCTTAAATATCGGAATGAACCTAGGAATAGTTCCCATAGTCGGCATCACACTTCCTTTTGTTTCTTCGGGGGGATCTTCCCTTCTCTCAAACTTCATAATAATTGGTCTTCTGTTTGCTATTTCGGGCAAAGAAAGATCGCAAAAAGTCTTGGAAATAGGCTGAGATTTTGTTATAATCTTACATCCGATATGGAATACGGAGTTTTTAAAACAGGCGGTAAGCAGTACAGGATAAAAATTGGCGATATCTTGGATGTAGATAGGATAGAGGGAGAGGAAGGGAAGCCTCATCTCTTCGAAGATGTATTGCTCTATGTTTCGGATGGAGAAGTAAAAATAGGAAAACCCGTCTTAGCAGGTTTTAGAGTCAAGTCTAAAATTCTTAAGCAAAAAAAAGGTGAAAAAATTGAAGTTTTGAAATTTAAGGCAAAAGCTAGATACAGAAAAAAAATGGGATTTCGGCCTCTATTAACGCAAATTTTAATCGAGGGATGGCAAAGATCCGGACAAAAGAAAAGTTGATACACTTTGTCTTATTGACTTTTCGTGAAAAAGAAGGTTAGAATAATTTAAATTTTCACAAAAACTAAAGGACTAATATTATGGCACACACAAAAGCACAGGGGGCGGTAAGGGGAAATAGAGATTCGGTAGCAAAAAGGCTCGGTATTAAAATATACGGAGGGCAAAAAGCAAATCCCGGCAGTATTATTATAAGACAAAAAGGAACTAAGTTTTTTCCCGGAGACGGAGTATCAATGGGACGGGATTTCACGATTTTTTCGAAACTTTCCGGAGTTGTTAACTTTGTTACCAAAAAAGGAAAAAAATACGTTCAGATTTTGCCCGCAAAATAATGGATCCGAACACGCAACAGATAGAAAACGTAACAGAGCTTGACACAAGCGTGCTTCAGGCTAGTCCACTTCAGCCTCGGGGAATTATTACCCAGGAATCTCTCTCGGATCTGGTCGAATCAATAAGAGAGCAGGGGATTTTGGAGCCTTTGGTCGTCGCCTCAACTCCGGCAGGATATCAAATTATTGCAGGAGAAAGAAGATGGAGAGCGGCAAAAATTTTAGGTCTTAAGAAGGTCCCCGTCGTCATAAAGCAGACATCACCTCAGGGAATGCTTGAAATGTCAATCGTTGAGAATGTTCAGAGAGAAGATCTTAATCCCATTGAGAGGGCCCAGGCCTACAGAAGATTAATTGATGAATTCGGGCTGGGGACAAACGAGGTGGCAAAAAAAGTTGGTAAGTCTGCCCCAACCGTATCCAATACAATAAGGCTCCTTTCTCTCCCCGATGCAATCAAGGATGCTTTAGTCGCAGGCGTTATAACGGAAGGACACGTCCGTCCTCTCATTTCTTTGGGCGATACCAAGTTAATGCTTGAGCTATTTAAGAAAATCCTCAGGGAAAATAGCACTGTTCGCCAAACAGAAGATATGGCGCGTCGTGCCAAAAGCACTGTGACGCAAGGAGAGGTCAGAACAAAAAGCGATAGGTTATGGGTGCCTGAACTTGACGAAATGGCAAACAGCCTAAAGCAGACATTGGGCCTTCATAAGGTTAATGTTTTCCAGTCAAGATCCAGAGCACGAATTACGATAGAAGTTTTAGGAGACGTTGACATAACAGGACCAAAAGTTAAAGAAATTGTAGATGCGCTTTTATCGAAGGGATCTCAGTAGGGATTTTCTATTCTTCCTATTTTATTAAGCGGCCAATAGACGAAAAACGAAATACCAATTACACTTTTCTTAGCAACAAAACCCCACTCCCTGGAATCTGACGAATATGGTCTGTTGTCTCCCATAACAAAATATTGTTCTTCGGGGACAGAAACTATTTCTCCTTCCTGAAGAAAGCTTCCGGGGCTGGTCTCCAAAGAATTTGATAGGTATTTGCTTTGATCTAAAATCTCGCCGTTTACCAGAACCTGGCCGTCTAGAATAGAAACGGTGTCGCCGGGAACTCCGATAATTCTTTTTATGAAATCTTTATCTTCCTCAACAGGTGACTTAAATACTACAACGTCTCCTTTTTTCGGTTCGGAAAACCTAAGTGATATTAAATTTGTGAGCACATACTCTCCGTCATGAAAATTTGGATACATTGAGTCTCCTTTTACTTCAAAAGGTCTGAAAAGAAATATATAAATCACCAGGAAAACCGCACCTACGAGAAGGATTGTTTCTAGGGTATCGATTAAGAAGGAGTAGATCTTCCGAAGGATCGATATGAGCATCTTTGTTAATTTTCTCGGATTTGGGAAGCTTTGTCAATAATAGGAAGCTATGGTAAGATATGGATGAAAGCTTCGGGCTCATGGCTCAGCTGGTTAGAGCGGTCGCTTCACGTGCGACAGGTCCCAGGTTCGAATCCTGGTGAGCCCACAGTCTCCGCAAATAAAATGCGTTGTATAACTTGCAGCAATAACTCTTACCCTCTTTGCCAAAAATGTTCTAAAAACCCTTATTTTGTAGAGAAAGCAAGACGAGAACTTGCAAAAACAGACAAAACTGAAATATTCAAAAGCCTGTACAGCAGTAGTTACGCACAAATCAGAAATAAAAACACAGGAAAATTCTGGGACAATAAATTTGAAACCCCAGTATTCTATGATGAGGAAGAAGACCCTACCAAAGATAGAATTCGAATCGCCGCATCCTTCATACCCAAGAATAAAAAGAAACTTCTAGATATCGGAGCAGGTGTGGGTTTAATCGAAGAATACATTGAAAAACAAGGTTTGAATCTGGAAGTCGAAGGAATTGATATCTCGGATCAAAGCATTAAGTTGCTTAAAAAAAGATTTAAAGGAAAGTTCAGGAAAGGATCGATCTACGACACTCTTTACGAAAAAGAAACTTTCGACACTGTTTTAGCTCTAGAGGTCTTGGAGCATATACCACCTGTTAAGATTTTCGACATTCTTAAAAAAATACATAGATTTTTAAAACCAAGAGGATGCTTTATAGGATCTATTCCGCTTAACGAAAAGCTTTGGAGCATGTCTCTGAATGAGAATAGCCATTTACGAGAATATTCGTTAGATGTTATAAAAAAGGAACTGGAACTCTCGGGATTTAAATTGGTTGAGAGCCAAGAGATAATCGCTTTTCCCAAAATGTATAATATCAAAAGTTTTTTAGCAAAATATGTCTTAAAGGAAAGATGGCGACCCAACGATTCAATATTTAAAGTCGAGAAGAAATGACTATTATATTTTTAACTAGACGTTTTCACCCCGATATAGGAGGAGTTGAAAAGCACGTTTTTGAAATCTCAAAAATTCTAAAGAGTAAAGGTCATAATGTTACGGTGATAACGGAGTCAAGAGGACGAGTGGGTAAGTTCTCCGGAATAAATATAATAAGAATAAAAAAGTTTCCTAATAATTGGTTTAAAAAATTTCACATTTGGAAATGGATGATTAGTAATCTTGGGATTTTTAGAAATGCCGATGTGATACACGCCCACGACGTCTACTATTGGTATTTTCCTCTTAAAATTTTAAACCCCTTTAAAAAATCATATGTGACTTTCCATGGATATGAAACTAAATTTCCTCCCTCAAAAAAAGCTATCATTGTAAGAAAAATTTCAGAAAAAATGGCCAAAGGAAATATTTGCGTAGGCAAATTTATAGAGAAGTGGTATAGGACCCGTGCAAATTTTATTAATTATGGTGCAGTAGATATTTCCCAAAATTCGGAGCAAAAAAGTGAAAAACCTAAATCAGGATTAAAAATTCTATTGATAGGACGGTTAGAAAAGGACATCGGGACAGAGATATATTTAAAGGTTCTTGATCTTCTTAAGAAGAGAAAAGTTAAGTTTAATTTTTATGCTATAGGTACAGGAAGTCTGGAAAGAAAAGTCAGAAGATACGGAAAAGTCATACATCCTAACTATAATAATAAAATATATTATTATAGTATTTTGAAAAATGCAAATCTGATTTTTGCCTCCTCCTATCTATCAATTCTTGAGGGGTTTTTATATAAAAAACCTGTTGCCTCAGTATACGATAATCCTCTTAAAAAAGATTATTTAACAATGACTCCTTTTAAAAATTGGTTGCTTGTAGATAGTGATTCAACAAAATTTGCAGATCACATCGTAAGATTTTCAAGAAACCCTGAAATCTTTGGTAGAAATACCAATCTCGCTTATGATTGGGTTAGGGAACAGACTTGGGATAAAGTAGCAGATATTTATTTAAAACTTTGGAGTAAGAAATGATTAGTCTTATTACAACAACTCTTAATGAAGGAAAAAATATCGAAGATTTTTTAAAATCTTTATTTTCTCAAACAAAAATCCCGGACGAGCTATTAATTGTTGACGGAGGATCAACTGACAACACCTTACCAGTAATCTCAAATTTCAAATTTCAAATTAAAAATAAAAAAATTAGGTTTAAATTTCTTAAAAAAATGGGGAATAGATCCATAGGGCGAAATGAAGCGATTAAACATGCAAAAGGGAATATCATTGTCTGCACAGACGTCGGTTGCCTGCCTGATAAAAATTGGATTAAGAACATCGTAGAGCCATTTAAAAATATGGAAGTTTCGGTTGTAGCAGGTTACTATGAACCTGAAGTAGAAAATATTTTTGAGAAATCACTTGCTACATATACATGCGTAATGCCAGACAAAGTAGAGCCAAATGATTTTCTTCCTTCTTCAAGATCAGTCGCATTTAAAAAATCTGCATGGGAAAAGGTCGGCGGATACCCGGAGTGGCTTAATACGTGTGAGGATTTATTTTTCGCTAGAGAGCTTAAAAGAAAAGGCTTAAAGTTTGCTTTTGCGAAAAATGCAATTGTCTTTTGGCCTCAGAGAAAAAATATTTTCCGGGCATTCTTTCAATTTTTTAATTATGCGTTGGGCGATGGGATAGCTCGCTACTTTCGAAAGACGACCCCCCTTTTGTATGGAAGATACGCTTTAGTCTTAATACTTTTAATAATTTTCATTCAAACAAGAAGTGTATTTTTCCCAGGAATATTAATTTCAGGACTTGCGTTATATCTCATTTGGTCGATTTTTAAAAATTACAAATATGTCAGAAGTTTTTCTGCACTTTTTTATCTACCCTTGCTTCAGTTGGTATCAGATATAGCCGTTTTATCAGGAATGTCTTTAGGTTTGCTATTGAGTCTTAGTGTTCGTAAAAATGTTTGATAAACTGTAATTGAAATAATAAATTTATGGGGTATACAAAAGACGTTGTTAAAGGCGTATCCTGGCTCGGAGGCTTGAGGATTTCTACCAGAATCTTGGTTCTTCTTAAAACTTTAGTAATTGCCAGAATTCTTACACCTTCTCAGTTTGGTATTTTTGGCGTAGCCACTCTTTTACTTACTTTTGTAGAAATTCTGACGGAGACTGGGATAAATATTTTTTTAGTTCAGAATAAAGAAAAGGTAGATAGATACTTAGGAACTGCTTGGATCGTATCTATTGTAAGAGGAGCCCTAATTGCTTCGGTAATTTTCCTGAGTTCCTCTTTCGTCGCTAGTTTCTTTAAGATACAAAACGCCCAAAGTATAATTGCACTTATATCTTTGGTCCCGATCATTAGAGGATTTATTAATCCCGCCATTATAAATCTTCAAAAGGAACTTCTATTTAAGAAAGAGTTTTACTTAAGAACAGCTGTTTTAGCCATTGAAACATTGGCAACTATCCTTTTAGTCTGGGTTTACGGATCGATCGAAGCACTTATATACGGAATGCTTTCGGGAGCATTGCTTGAGGTAGCATTGTCATATTTGATGATCAAACCTTGGCCAAGTCTTAAATTTGTCCCTTCTCATTTTAAAGAAATTGTCTCGAAAGGAAAATGGATTACCGGAGCCACAGTTCTTAATTATTTCTATCAAAACGGGGATAGTATAGTCGTAGGAAGAATTTTAGGAGCAGCGTCTCTAGGTCTTTATGATATGGCATATAGAATTTCCCTAGTTCCCTTAAATGATTTTGCCGATGTATTTGGAAAGGTGGTTTTTCCAGTCTACGTTAGAATCTCAGAAGACGCCAGCCGATTCAGAAAGGCTTATTTCAAATCCCTGCTGACTGTCTCGTTGATAGTTTTACCAATAGGATTTTTTGTTTCGATTTTTGCAAAAGAAATTATTATCATTTTTTTGGGTGATAGGTGGATAGGCGCATCGGCTGCCCTCTCTGTCTTAGGAATATTTGGAGCAATAAGAGCAATCTCTGTGTTTGCATCAACTTCGCTGTTCTTGCCTCTTAAAAAGCAGAACATTATTACAATAATTTCTCTAACAAATTTACTGGTACTGTTAGTAACAATAGTCCCATTAGTTTTAGAGTATGGAATCTTAGGTGCGGCGCTCTCAGCTCTTTTTGGCACCCTACTTACTCTTCCGCTAATCCTATGTTTTATATACAAATATCTACCAAGAAGCTAAATTGTTTGTTTTAAATCTCTAATAAGATTCAGTATTTGAAGGTTTGATTTTTTTTCAGAGAAGTAGTCTGCACGTCTTAGAGCATTCATTGATAGCGCAAGTCTTTCTTGCGAAGTCAAGTCTACAATCGTAGACATTTTTTTTGCCAAATCCAATGGATCATGGGGTTTATACAAAAATCCTTCGATGCCATCTCTTACGATTTCCACTTGCGGTCCGAAGCGACTTGTCAAAACAGGAATTCCTTGTGATAGAGCCTCGATCGTCGTAATTCCAAATCCGTCCCAACTCCAGGCTCTGGGAAATATGAAGAAATCCGACTCCTTAATTTTTTTCATTTTCCCCTCTTCGCTTAGAAAACCAAAAAAAGCAACGTGCTTTTTGATCCCTAATTTCTGTGCTAGCTTTTTAAGTTCATCTTCCTGGGGACCTGTTCCGACAATCCAGAGATGAGAATTTTTATTATTTCCTAAAAATAACGGAAAGGCTTTAAGAACCATATCGACTTCGTTTTCGTGAGCAAGTCTTGCGACAACTGAAAAAATTGAAGAATTATTTTTTTTCTTTAACCGAGTTTTGTTTCTTGTCACTTCTATGCCGGGATATACTAGCTTTACTTTTCTTTTCTGAATTTTCGAATCCCTAAGAATACTAGACATACTGTATTTTGAGATTGTTACAACATAATCAGGAAATTTTTGCGATAAAAAATATAGAATTTTAGGAAAACCAAAGTTTCTTTTAAATACGGGATAGAGGGGTCCAATTTCAATCCAGACTAGTTTGCATTTTAAAAATTTAGCAATAGGACTGAATACAAGCCGGTCAGAAAACCCCGGCCACAAACAGATCACCTGATCGTAATCTATTCTCAAACGTTTTAGTATTAAGAAACACCAAATTACAGCTTTGGGAAGGGATAAAAAAAACTTTATTAGACCTCTTAAATTTCCTATCGCATCGAGTCTGTATGGCAAGTTAGTTATTTTAAATGTTTGTTTTTCTTTTGAATTCAATCTTTTCAGGAATTCGCTTTTAACGATCTGATTGTTTGTAGCAAGTAAAACACCATACCCATTATTATTTAGAAACCGTAAATGGCTAAAGACATATTGCTCAGCGCCTCCTAAAGCTGGAGAATCTAAGAGAGAGAATACTATTTTCTTTTTCATTCTTTTGCATATTTTATATCATTTGGTTTTGCTATACTATCGAAAATTATATGAAAGGAAAACTTCTTCTATTAATTCTGCTCTTAGGAGCTTTTATCCGATTCTATAAACTTCCCGATTTAATGCCTTTTATAGGAGACCAAGGATGGTATTATATTTCTGCAAGAGACCTGTTATTAACAGGTGAAATTCCGCTGGTTGGAATAACGTCAAGTCATATTTGGCTTCACCAGGGAGCCATATGGACATATATCTTAGCGCTTATATTTAAATTATCAAACTTTAATCCGGTAGTCCCTTCATATTTTGTCGCAATCCTTGGAACTGTCACAATATTAATCTTTTATAAACTTGCAAAGGACTTATTTTCCAAAAAAATAGCTTTAGTTTCGTCATTATTATATGCTACGTCGCCTTTGGTAGTAGCTGATTCAAGGATGGCCTACCATACAAGTCTTATCCCTTTCTTTACAATCATTCTGATTATGGCAGTTTTTCGCTTCGTAAACGGAAAGCCGTCATATTTCCCATTTATAATTTTTCTTCTGGCAGTTTTATACAACTTGGAAATCTCAACTTTTACTTTAGCTATTTCAGTCGCAGCGGTCCTAATTTTCGGATTATTAAATAAAAGAAAATGGGCAACTGGTATTTTAAATATTAAAATTTTCTTTTATAGCGCCGCTTTATTTTTTGTCTCAATGTTACCTATGATTATCTATGACTTAAGCCATGGATATCCACAGACGGTAAAGTTTATCGTATGGGTTTTTTACAGAATTGCCGTACTTTTAGGTTATCCTCCGCTTAATCCCAACTCTCCGGGCGAAACCTGGCAGACATTTTTCCCATTTCTAATTGAGCAGGTCAGGAAAATTATATTCTTTCCGAGTAAGGAGCTTTCTATGGTTTTGCTACTCTTAGGTTTTGGATATCTATCTTACAGAGTCTATATGGATTACAAGAAAAAAAAGACAAAGTTTTCCCAAGGAATTCTTTTATGGTTCGGCGTTATCCCGCTTTTTGGATATATCGCAGCCAAAACCAATTCATCTGCGTATCTTTCGATACTTTATCCGCAGATCTTTATTATCATGGCTTTTTTATGGGACAAAATATTTTACGCAGGAAAAGTTAAGATTGGAGTAGCACTTCTTATAATAGCTTCATTAACTAACGCATATTTTCTGATAAAATCGAATTTCTTTGTTCGTATCTCATTTATCCAAAGAGTGGAAGCGGCACGAAATATTATCACTCTTTCAAAAAATAAAGACTACAATATAATAGGACAAGGAGAGGGAAGTCAATATGAAAGTTTTACCACAACACACGAGTATTTGACATGGTGGTTAGGACATGGACCATCACAAAATAAAGAAAAGATCGAGTTTTATATTTCTGAAGGGACTGATAAAATAAATATAGACATGATGAAATGATTTCTGCTGTTATACTTACAAAAAACGAAGAAAAAAATATTATTGACTGCATAGAGTCTGTTTTATTTTGCGACGAGATTTTAATAATTGACGACTTTTCCGACGATAGAACGCTTCAGGCCGTAGAGAAATATTTCGGAAAGAATAGGAAAATCACAGTCTTAAAAAGAAAAATCGATGGCGATTTTGCGAAACAAAGAAACTATGCTTTAGAAAAAGCCAAAGGAGAGTGGGTTTTATTTGTCGACGCAGACGAGAGAATTCCTCAGCTTCTTCGGAAAGAAATAATTTACAAAATAGATGAGTTTAAAAAGACAGACGGCTTCAGTATTAAAAGACGAAATTTCCTATGGGGAAAGCCCTTAAGGTTTGGAGAATTTCTTGGAGAAAAAAAGATTAGGCTGGGGAAAAAATCATCGGGGCAATGGGTGAATAGAATTCATGAGGTATGGGACATCAAAGGAGAAGTACAAACCCTTAACAATCCTATTTTCCACTACCCCCACGAGTCAATGGACGAATTTTTAAAAAAGCTTAATCTTTACTCAAGTATTAGAGCACAGGAGCTTCATGGGCTTGGCATAAGAACGAGCGTAATAAAAGTAATCTTATATACAAAGTTTAAATTCTTTTATAACTACGTAATAAAGCTAGGCTTTTTGGACGGCGTTAGGGGGCTAATTGTCGCACTTCTTATGAGCTTTAATTCATTCTTAGTTAGGGGAAAACTGTGGAGAATGCAAAAATCCCAAAATTAATCTACGCTTCCTACTGTTTGGTAATTTTTTTTGCTTACGTTTTGTTTCTTCTCTGTAGAGGGGGAATATGTTTGTATTAGCTATTCTTATCGGAATCTACTCATATATTATTTTGGCATTGGGATTCTTATCTCGGCTTTACTTAAGTAACCTTCTTTTTGTAACTTTTGTTTTCACGGTAATTGTTTCAGTTTTCTACAAAAATTATATACGATCCAAACTTTTGGATCTTCGGCTTTTTTTAAAATCATCTACAAAAAATAAAAAAAATTTAGTTTTACTTATTCTTTTTTTTGCACAAGCCTTAGTTAATCTGATCGGAGTTTTGGGGCCTGAAATTTCGTTTGACGCTCTTTGGTATCACCTGATGCTTCCTAAGATATACGTACAAAACCATGAAGTCACCTTTATTCCTGGGAGTCTCTTTTACTATTCTGCAATGCCAAAGCTTACGGAAATGATATATATTCCATTTGTTGCCATAGGTTGGGAAACATTAGCTAAACTCACACACTTTTCCTTTGGCGTTTTATCTGCGGTTTTGGTTTATAAAATTGCGAGGGAATTTTTAAACAAAGATTATTCATTACTAGCATCTCTTCTTTTTTACGGAAATCTCGTAGTAGGATGGCTCTCCATATCAGCGTATATAGACTTATCAAGGACCTTTTTTGAATCACTAAGCCTTTTAAGTTTTTTGTTTTGGGCAAAAACTAAAAGAAATTATTTCTTAATTACGTCTGGTTTAATGTTAGGACTTGCGGTTTCCTCAAAGCTTTTGGCGGTGGGAAGTCTTCTAATTT
>ERZ1292629.3196-Hain-H43-01um-R1-3196-length-12866-cov-5_pt1 | contig 12866 bp, 15 predicted proteins | sample MGYA00564399_ERZ1292629 | MGnify/ENA primary metagenome ERZ1292629 (study PRJEB36523, sample SAMEA6512636) | groundwater metagenome | collected 2019-01-08 | study: AquaDiva: Metagenomics assemblies of 32 groundwater samples | reverse complement strand
GTTTTAATTGTATGTTTCTCGCGCGTTCCACCCGAGATCTAATCGTTTTGGAACCTTCAGAGTCTATTGTATTTTCTGATGTTAATTTTTCAATTTTCACCGCGGGAATTTCCAAATGAACATCAATTCTGTCTAGTATTGGACCTGAAATTTTCTTTTGATATTTAAGAATTTGACCAGTAGTACATGTGCACACATGCGAGTTATCCCCAAGATATCCACATGGGCACGGGTTTTGAGAAGCGATGAGCATGAAAGCGGCAGGAAAAGTAGCTCTTCCATGAGCCCTGGATATAGATACCACGCCATCTTCCAAAGGTTGACGAAGCATTTCTAAAATTGAGCGGGGAAACTCAGGAAACTCGTCCATAAAAAGAACTCCGCGATGCGCAAGTGATATTTCACCTGGCTTTGGAATCGTTCCTCCGCCAATAAGTCCGATATGGGATGTAGTGTGATGGGGAGACCGAAATGGTCTTGTGGTGACAATTGCGTCATTTTTCAAAAGGCCTGAAGTGCTGTAGATTTTCGTAACTTCAAGCGCTTCATTGAGCGTGAGGTGGGGAAGAATAGAGGGAAGGGTTTTGGCGAGTAAAGTTTTTCCAGCACCTGGTGGGCCCTTTAGCAATACATTGTGTGATCCAGCTGCCGCAATTTCCAAAGCCCTTTTTGCCTGTTCTTGTCCCCGAACATCTTTCATGTCAAACAAGAGTTGTTCTTCGACAAAAAATTCAGAAATATCGATGTGCCGTTGGGGAATTATAGGCGTTGTTTTGGTGAGGTGATTTAGTAATTCGTGTAAAGAAGAAACAGGAAAAATAATGATGTCATCTACAATAGCTGCTTCTTTGGCGTTCCCAGCGGGCAAATATATGGCGTCTTTTTTTTGAGATTTTGCAAAAAGAGTTTGGGGAAGTACGCCGTTAATTCTTCTGACTTTTCCGTCCAGCGAGAGCTCTCCGATAAAAAAAGAATTTTCAATATCAGCAACAATTTGCCCAGATGCGAGCAGAATTCCAAGGGCGATGGGGAGGTCAAAAGAGGGGCCTTCTTTTGGTAAATCAGCAGGGGCCAAATTTACCGTAATGCGTTTGGGTGGAAAATCACAGCCCGTATTTTTTATCGCAGACCTGACTCGTTCTTTGGATTCTTCAACTGCTTTGTCGGGAAGTCCGACTATGGTAAAAGAGGGAAGCCCTTGGGATGCCACGTCTACTTCTACATCAATTGCCACCGCGTCCAGTCCTGAAATAGCAGATGAGATTACTTTCGCGAGCATACTCATATAGTATCACACCCAAAAAAGCCTATAGTTGACATTTAGCGCTTGTTTTGGTACACTTTGGGCACGGAGTCGGCTGACATAAAGGGCAGCGTCCGTATAGGAGATCGCGTCGTGCAAGACGCAACTTTGTCCCAAGGGAATCGGATCAGCAGTCTGATCCTGATGGAAGAAGACCCCCATTCTTTCAGCCAAAGGCTGATTGAAAATTGGGGAGCAGTCCAAAAGATTGGCCGTGGAGAGGTCGATCAGGCAGCCTTCACAAAGGCTGTTTCGCACATTACCAACCCATTCGCAGGAGAGAAGGCCAAGTCTATTCTTTCATACCCGCGTGGGTACAAGCCCAGCTCGGTGGAAGAACAGGTCAGAGTCCTTCTCGGACATTTTGACTGGCTCGACACGAGCCATGTCAACGAGTTGAGCTCGAGTTGGGCGGAATACAAGCAGGCAGATGGTCTGTATGTAGTTCCGAAGCCATCCATGCTTGCGGCTCAGCTTGGTATGGCAGACTATTGGGAGACCTTTGGTTTGCTCACCGAGCAGGGTCCACTTTCGGCTTTGGCCTCGCAGCGCAAGTTTACGAACTATCGCGCTGGACAGCTTGAGCCAGAGAGATATCGGCTTTCACAGTCTGCACGGGAAGCCATCGAGGCGCTTGAGGCAACGCAATCAGGTGATCTGTTGGTTTTCCCTGCACAGACAGGAAAGCTGTATGCTGGATTCTCAGTCCGCAACGCGCGGTTTGAGATTGAGCACGCAAGCGAGCCATCGCAGTGGCCACTTCCAGCGTATTTCGTTGGCTGGATGATCTTTGCCAATGGGCATCGTATTACCAAGTACGAGCATTTGGTTATTGATTGTTCGGGTGACGAATATACGTTTGGGCCCGAGGCGGGGTTCGGCGGGGCGCGGTGCTTCGGCTTCGTCGCTGGGGGGCTGTGCTGCAGCGGCGGGCGTGTCGCAGTTGCGCGCGGCGGTTATGGTTCTGCGTCTGGGTTCTCTCGGTAGTGTCTCATCTTGGGCGGGATAGAGTCTTGGGATTTGGACCTTGGAGTTTTGCTTTCAAGGTTTTGGATCTTTGGATTCGTTCTTGGCCTTGGCCCTGCCCCGATGTGAAAATCGGGGCAGGGCTTTTCATTTATATCCCATAAAAACGTTATTTAATAAATTTTCTTTAAGTATTTCCCTTTTCTATATGTAAGTACTATTCTCTTAATATCTTTATCAATCCACTTAAGTTCTGTTTTGGTTTTGTATTCAGATTTTTTGACATAACAGTGACTATGGAAGCGAAGATTTCCTCCTTCATTTTCAAAATAAACTTCAGCTAGTTTATTATTAACAACTCCAAAACACCACGACATAGTAATTAAATTCTAACATAATACAGCTTATTTTTTAAATAATTTTTGAAACGTATCCCTATCCATATTGGCCTGTTTTAAGACTGCCCGTAAAGTTCCTAGGGCAATTGGCTTATTGTGAATTGCTATAGTAATTTTTCGTCCATCTCGGTGGATAAGGCGTGCGTGAGATCCTGTCTGTCTCGTAACGATAAATCCCTGTTTTTGAAAAAATTTAAGCAGAATGTGGGGTTTAACTTGAGGAAGTTTGCTCATGAAAAACTGAGGGACGTATTCTTGGGAAGAAGGGCTTTTATAGTAGTTACTATAACATGTTCTTTTTCAATCAGTATCTTGTCTCCTTCTTCTGCCAATGACTCAAGATGAAACTGGACAAGAGACAATATGTCTCTTTGTGCTTGTTTTAATGTGTCTGCTTCGGTTGAAATGCCAAGGAAGGGAACAGAGGCAGTATAGCACGCTTTACTTGTTCCAGTGCGCTTGTCTTTTTCAATAACAACAGTATAATTTGCTATTTTTTGTTTCATATTTTATAGTATATCATCAATCTATTATTTTGTATAATGATAATAGGTTATTGAAGGCAGGGTTACGGCTTTGCCTCGCCGGAAAAGTTTTACTCTCTTTACGAGTAGACACTACGTACTCAACTCCTCGTGCCTCTAAAGAAGAGGCCACATAAAATTCAGGTGAGATACCAAAGTGGTAAATCACCGGTGACCCATAAAGGGAGTTGGGTTATAAATTGAGCCCGAAGCGGAGTTCGACAAGGCGCTGTACTTCAACTTCAACGCTGGAGAGCTGTACTGCAACAACAGGCATGTCGCAGATGCGAACGACAATTATGGTTCTGCGTCTGGGTTCTCTCGGTAGCGATCACTTGTCTAGACAGTTTGTTTAACTGCCTTGATCCATCCACCAAGCATCTTGCCAATTTCTGCAAGTAAGAGCTGGAGATGTAGGTATTTTTTATGGTCCAAGGCTCGTACATCTTTTGCCAGACGAACGAGTACTTTTAAAAGATCTAATTTTACACTAGCTTTTTGTAATAGAAATAATTTTTCTTGTCCTTTGAGAGATGAAAGAGTGAAGAAGTACTCAAAAATTTTTAGTGTTTGGTTATCTATTTTTTGTCCCAAGCTATAGCGATCTTTTTTAGGAAAAAACTGTAAGTAGATATATAATTCTTTATAGAAGTCATACGTTTTCTGAAAAATGGGAATTGTAAAATCATTAGTAATCCGTTCCGTGAGGTGTGGTCGTGAGAGTCTTTCATGGTTTGTATGCTCAAATTATATCACTCGAGAATTTATTTCGAGCATGGCAAGAGTTTAAAAGAGGTAAACGAAATAAAAACGATGTCATAGCTTTTGAAAGAAATCTAGAAAATAATATTTTTTTTCTGCACGATCAACTCGTAGAAAAATCTTACAAACACGGGTTGTACAAAGATTTTTATATTACTGATCCAAAACTTCGGCATATTTATAAAGCAAGTATTTTTGATAGGCTTATTCATCATGCCGTATTTATAGTCCTAAATCCGCTATTTGAACCGACATTTATTGCCAACTCATATTCGTGTCGAAAAGGGTACGGAGCACATAAGGGATTTAAGAAACTCGTTTTATATTGTCGAAAATTATCCAAGAATTACACAAAAAACTGTTGGGCTTTAAAGTCTGATATACGAAAGTTTTTTGATAGCGTTGACCACGCAGTTTTCCTAGAAATAATAAGTAGGAGGATTCAGGACAATGACACTCTCTTGCTATTAAGAGGAATTATCGATAGTTATCATACATCCTTCGGAAAAGGAATACCGATTGGTAACCTCACGTCTCAACTTTTCACCAATATATACCTCAATGAGCTTGACCAATTTGTGAAACATGAATTGCGGGTACACTATTATCTTCGGTACGCTGACGATTTTATTATTTTACATAAAGACAAAAAATTATTACAGAAATACCTTTTGGAAATAGAGTTATTTTTGGAAAAATTCCTTCAGTTAAAGGTGCATCCACAAAAAACATTATTAAGAAGATTAGATTGGGGAATTGATTTTGTTGGATATGTCGCTCTGCCTCATTATCAAGTCATCCGGACGAAAACAAAACAACGAATTTTTAAGAATGTAAAGAAGCGGATGAAACAATACGAGAATGGAACTATTGATAAACAAAGACTCAAGCAGTCGGTGGCGTCATACTTAGGTGTGTTAAAACATGCTCATGCACACAAGCTGGAAACATCTCTTAAAAAAATTGTTGACAAAGATTACGCGATAGGGTAACATAAACTATGGATAGGTCAAGCTCCTCTTTTTCTACTGGCCTTACATTTGATGACATACTTCTGGTTCCTCATTATGCAGATTTTTCTCGTTCGGATATAGATTTTTCAACACGTCTTACGAAAAAAATTACATTAAAAATTCCCTTTGTTTCATCTCCTATGGATACGGTAACAGAGCATGCGCTTGCGATAGAACTGGCAAAGCTTGGCGGAATTGGAATTATTCATAGAAACTTATCAATAGAAAACCAAGCAAAAGAAGTAGCGCGGGTAAAAATTCATAAAGATAAATTGTTGGTTGGCGCAGCTGTTGGTGCCAACACTGGATTTGAAGAAAGGGTAAAAGCACTGGTAAAAGCAGGGGTGGATGTAATCGTGATTGATTCAGCTCATGGATTTGCCAAGCCAGTAATTGAAACAACAAAATATATAAAAAATAAATACAAACAAATAGAAGTTATAGCGGGAAATATCGCGACCGCAGATGGGGCAGAAGCTCTTGTTTCAGCAGGAGCAGATGGGCTTCGGGTTGGTATGGGTCCTGGTGCTATTTGTACCACAAGAATTGTTTCTGGGATGGGGGTGCCTCAGGCAACAGCGATTATGAATGTAGCAAGGATGGTAAGGAACCTGCCTGCCGGCAGGCAGGTTCCTATTATTGCTGATGGAGGAATTAAATATTCCGGAGACATGGTAAAGGCTTTGGCGCTTGGCGCTTCAACGCTTATGATGGGCAGTTTTTTTGCGTCCTGTGTTGAATCCCCAGGTAAAGTATTAAAGCTTCGTAAAGATCAGGTTCCGCATCGTTTTCAAAGTATTTTTACCAAAAATAAAATAACGTATTTGTTCAAACAGTATAGAGGTATGGGATCTATTGCTGCGATGGAAAAGGGAGTAAATATAAAATCAGAAGGAGAGTTTCATGGAAAAGATTACAAAGATAGAGTGTTGGTAGCAGAGGGAGTGGAGGGCATGGTTCCGATAAAGGGAACAGTGAAGGAACTTCTTGATCAAGCGATTGGCGGGATGAAATCAGGATTTTATTATGTGGGCGCAGGGGATATAAAAACGCTTTGGAAAACAGCAGAATTTATGCAGATAACGCAAGCATCGTTAACAGAAAGTCACCCGCATGATATTTTGGTAACTAATCCAGGGAAGAATTATGAGTAGGTATGATTTATATTATTGATTTTGGATCACAAACAACTCACTTGATAGCCCGAAGATTAAAAGAGTTGGGTTCGAAAATAGAAATTTTTGAACCAGATGGAGTTATGAGCAAGATCAAAAAAAATCCACCACAAGGAATAATATTATCTGGTGGTCCATCATCAGTTTATGAAAAAGGTGCCCCGACATTGGATAAAAAAATATTTAATTTAAACATTCCGATACTTGGCATTTGTTACGGCATGCAGTTAACGGCAAAACTTTTAGGTGGAGAAGTAGTGTCAGGTAAGAAGGAGTATGGACCAGCCACCTTAGAACTATCAACTATCAACGATCAACTATTAACTAAATTGCCTGAGCAATTTACCGTCTGGATGAGTCATGGGGATGAGGTGTTATCAATGCCAGAAAGTTTTGAAATACTGGGCTCTACAAAACATGTGCCATATGCGTTTGTGCGAAATAAAAAGAAAAAAATATATGGCGTTCAGTTTCATCCAGAGGTAGAGCACACGCAAAATGGCTTGATGATTTTTCAAAACTTTTTAAAAATTTGCAATGTTACGTTGGTAAAATCAAAAATAAACACAGACGAAATAATAGAAAAAATTAAAGATCAAGTGGGGGATAGCTATGTGATTGGCGCGGTATCCGGTGGAGTGGATTCCACTGTCGCAGGAGCGTTAACCGCTCGCGCGATAGGGAAGAGATTCTTGCCAATATATGTGGATACGGGGCTTATGAGAGAAGGAACTGCAGATCAAGTCAAGAGAATTTTCACGAATTTTCACACTCAACCTATAGTGATAAATGCGGTGGGGGAGACGCTTCAAAAAATCCGGGGGATTGTGAATCCGGAAAAAAAAAGAAAAGTAATAGGTATGTTATTTATCGAAATTTTTGAGCGAGAAATGAAGAAATTTATCAAATCTGGAAAAAACGTAAAATTCCTTCTGCAAGGCACTATTTACTCAGATGTCATTGAATCCAAGGGCACCAAGAACGCGTCCAAAATTAAAAGTCATCACAATGTGGGTGGATTACCAAAGAATATGAAATTGCAACTTCTTGAACCACTTCGTGAGTTTTATAAAGATGAAGTACGAACGATAGGAGGACAGCTTGGTCTTCCCGATGAATTTATTCATAAGCAAACATTTCCTGGTCCTGGATATGCAGTGAGAATTCGAGGAGCGGTTACGAAAGAAAGATTAGCAAAAGCCAAAAAGGCAGACGGGATTATTTTGGAAGAGTTGGCACATGCAAATTTATTGCAACACGTTTTTATGTCTTTTCCCGTTATGACAGGAGCGCAGTCAACAGCGGTTAAGGGAGATGGGAGATTTTTTGGAGAAGTTATAGCACTTCGGATTGTAGAATCAAAAGATATTATGACTTCTACCTGGGCCAGGCTCCCCTATGATGTATTGCAAAAAATCTCGTCACGAATAGTAAATGAAGTCGAGGGAATTTCACGGGTAGTGTATGACATTTCCACCAAGCCCCCGGCAACCATGGAATGGGAGTAATTATTGGAGGTCGAATCTATACATTTTTTCAGTAAACTTTCCACCGTTTTTCTCGTAAAAGGCCTGCGCCTCCTTAAATTCTATGGCAGTAGTGAGTTTAATAACTCTTATATTGTTTTTTTTACAGTATTCTTTAATTTTTCTAAGAATCATAGAGCCAACTCCCTTACCTCTCATTTTTTCTGTAACCACGAAATCTTCTATATGTCCCTGATAATACCCCCTCCTCATGATTGGAACAATAAACAAATCCGCAACACCGACTATAGCGTTTTCGTGTTCAGCGACAAATATTTTTACGTCTTCTCGCGCAATAAGTTCGTCATATAATTTACTTTTTGCTTCTGCTTTTTCAGCAGAGGCTGGTGGACTGCCACTTTTAATATTAGCCTGGAGGATTAGTTCATCAAGAAGTGATAGGATAGGTTCCTTGTCCTCCTGTTGTGCAAGCCTAATGTTCATGTCCTTATTTTAACATATAATCCATGCCTACCAATTCAAATATATCGTCAAAGTTTGTGAGTTGCTCCTTCTTTCCGTTTTCATAGAATAAGCCAATTGTGTGAAATGAAACCATTGGAATGGTGGCATCGTTTTTATTTCGAGGTCGTGGCTCTATGGTTATGCCCATTCCTTTGGTGAGTATTGCTTGCTCAGATTCATTCAAAAATATTCTTCTATTGCTAATCTGCTTGCATACTTTTCCCCATGGCCCATTCTTGAAGATTTCATTTTCTTCACTAGTCCAACCTCGTTCTGTAGAGGGAACAGTATGTCCAATGTTGGTTCCCGTCGGATCGGTACTACTTTCGATTGTATTTATTAAATTATTGTCACCGCATATTCTAGTACAGCGTTTAGTAATGTCTGAGAGTTTCATTCCTGCTTCTGCGTGCGAAAAAACTTCTTTGGTAATCTGATAGCAGATAGTTAAATGATCGATAATTTTTTTATTTTTCCCAAAATAGATAGTTATTCCAAAGTCCCCAATAATGTTATTTTTCTTTTCTACGGGTCCTGCAAAAAAGTATGCCATTCCATTTTTTTTGTCCAGAAAATATCACTTTTTGGCCAGTTTTCTTCAGGTCGCAAAGACCTGTGGTTGGTTCTCATAAAATTACTACCATTGCCAAACAAAACGCCAATTCCATGAGGAGGTGGTGTATACCAACCATCGGGAAATAATTCTTTATGAGTTCTAAGTTCTGAAAGCCAAAAATCGCGAAATTGGGATTCAGAAATAGGGTCGTTAGTGCCCAGCGCCTTTGTGAGAGTCCTTAGAAGAGAATCAGAAGAGACTTTTCTTGTCTGTTTGCAGATGGCCAGTTTATCAATCATCTTAGATTTAGTGTATCACCTTTATACACTAAATTCTTTGGTTGGATTATGACTTGGCGCTCCCCTTTTTCAATATGACCTGCCAGAATTCCTTTAAATTTATTTTGTTTAATTGTCTTCAAAGTTTTTTCTACATCTTTTTGGTTTACAAAAATAGCATAATCCATTCCCATATTATATGTTTCATACATTTCATAATCGGAAAGACCGGAGTGCTTTTGGATAAAATTAAATACTTCCTGGGGCTGGAATATCTTTTCAATAACATACGTAAAGTTGGGTCGTGCGCGCATAACTTTTCTCATGCCATGTCCGGTTATGTTAGATAAATAATGAATATCTATATTATTTTTTTGTAAATCTGCAATTAATTTTGCATAAATATTTGTTTTAGTTAACAGTGCTTCTCCATACAATGTTCCATCAGGTAATTTTGTGGCGTATCCTTTTGGAAGTTTTTTAGCGATAGCGCGAGTGAGAGATATGCCATTGGCATTTACGCCGTTACTTTTTAGCAAAATAATTGCGTCGTTATGTTTTAGTTTTTTATCGGTTACCAAATTCTTTGGATTTTTTATAATGCCTACTGCAGATCCACCAAATTCTGCAGTACCCGGTACTACAATTTGTTTCATGGTTGGGGTTTCTCCTCCACCCCATGAAGCACCTGATATATCACATGCCTTTTTCCAACCTAAAATTAAATCTTTCATGCGTTCTTTATCTGCCAACCAGGAATTGTCCTCTACCGCCCAATAGGCATGGACGACTAGCGGAGAAGCACCCACAGAAATCAGATCATTGATAATTGTTGCTACCGTATCGTGTCCGATGATGTCGTAGTAGGTTTTGCCAGTAATTTTTCTCGTGTCATCGGCGATTAAGTTTTTAGTTCCAAGCCCTTCGATGGCAGACGCCAACATTGGAGCTTTTTTATCCCGAGCGGAGCCGAGGGACCACACATACGCAGATTCTCCCCTGCTGTCCTCAATTTCTTCGAACCCGTGTTGCATAAGATTTTTCCCTGTTTTTCTGGCAGAAGCTTGCGCCAATTTTTTAATCGGATCTTTGGTTTCATAATTGTCTCCGACCTGAGAGTATGTAATTGTTTTTTTATTTTTCATATCACCATCTTTCTTGGCGAGTAGCAAATTCTCTCTCTAATCTTGGAGAGGGTGGAAATAATTCTTTATCAGAGATGCCAAGCATAATTTCTGCCATTGATTTTCCGCGAGCAAAATCATCCTTATGTTCATGAAGATGAGCGCTTAGCCAATGAAAACTTGGAATAAGAACCTGTCCTTTTTGCAGGTCTGGTTGAAATTCTTTGTTTGAAAAAGGAACAAATCCTCCAATGATTCGTGCGTTCCCTGCCAATACTAGGTCTTTTGATGGATCATCGCCAACATACATAATATTGCCTTTCCATAAATTTCGTCCCGTGTATCGACCTTCTGCGGTCATCCAAGTTTTGTAGTCTCCCCACATAGTATCTTTGATTAAACCATAATGTGCGCGTGCGAGTGCATGAGGATGGGGCTTGTGAAGTGGTCTGCGACCATTTGGTTCTCCCAGATTTTTTGTTGTGTCGCTTGTAATAAGAATTTTTGGGGTAGGTAAGCCATTTGTTTCAAAGACCTTTTTAATAAACGCATCATGGCCCGAAGAAACAATTGCTGTTTCAACGGGAATTGTTTTTTCTGCAATTGCTATCCATAATTCTTTAAATCCAGGAAATAATTTAGGCCAAGCTGGAGAAATTTCTGGTAAAAAATAATCCATTTTAAGACCAATAAATGTATCAAGTGCCCTTCCATCATCTTTTCCGAGCAAAAGATGTATGAGTTCTGATGGTTCTCTGTTTTGAAGCCCTCCAAGATTATTTTCAAAAAAGCTAAGCGTTCTATCTCCAAACATTTGTCGAATTACAACCCTATGTACCTCATGTATTCCAATATTGTTTGGTGAAGGACTGAATCCATCGGCTATCGTACCATCAAAATCAAAAATTATAGCGTGCATATTATGTTGTTTCGATAATCCTCATCATTTTAGGAATTCTCTCATATATGGTTCCCGATATCAGTGTCCACGGAAGATGAGAATTAGAAAGTATTTCTATAAAACTTTGATGAAATTTTTCCCTTGTTTTCTTGCGTTCTTTTCTAATATTATCGATTTTGTAGTCGATATCTTTTGGGTCAAGTAAAAACAAATGAGTGTAGGTTTTTAACCAATCGTCAATTCTATTAAGTAGTTTTTTTGTATTTTGTTTTTTTCCTGTGGCGTGTACATATGCGGCAGCGTCCAGTACTGAACGGTCGCAAAGAATATAATCAGCATTTTCTTGGGCTTTTAATTCTATTTCTTGTGCGAGATTTTGGATATTTTTTTGATGAAAAAAAGAAAATCGATTTTTTATGTTTTTCCCTTCAAAATATTTTCTTGCCGCTTCTTCGGCAATAATAATTTTTTTCTTCGGCTTTTTATTTTCCATCGTGTTTTTTAACATATATATTAAAGTTGTTTTTCCAGTACAGCTTGTTCCGATAAGGGCAAATTTTTTAGGCATTTTTGACATAATTAACAATGTTTTGAAAAAGTGGTAAGCCTTGAGGTGTAATTTTATCACGTCTCCAATTGGGGTGTTGCTCTGTTCTTACAAAACATTCCGGGTGTGGCATGAGTCCCAAAATTCTCCCTGTTGGATCACAAACTCCCATTATTTCATGAAGTGAGCCATTCGGATTTTGTGGGTATACATGAGTTGGATTTCCTTTGTCGTCAACATATCGAAAAACAACAAGATTTTGTTTTTCTATGTCTTGCAGTGTTTTAGTATCAGTATAAAATCGTCCTTCTCCGTGTGCAATTGGATAAGAAATAATAATATTTTCTAAACCTTTGGTAAATTGACACACGGAGTTTTTTTCAATCTTTGCATTAATCCAGCGACATTCAAAATGACCAGAATCATTATTGCTTAGGGTTGCGCTCATTTTTCCTAAGTTTCCAAATGGGAGTAGCCCTGTTCGAATGAGCGCTTGAAATCCGTTACACACGCCGATGGTCGCTGTCTCCCTACGGGCGACAAATTTTTTTAATTCATCTGCAAAAAAAGATGTTAATTCAATTGCCAAGATTTTCCCCGAGACGATGTCGTCTCCATACGCGAATCCACCAGGGAGTGCCAGAATTTGATAATTCTTAAAAGAATCTTTTTTGTTTCGCAAATCATTGATGTGAACGATGGTGGATTTGGCTCCTGCTAGCTCAAAGGCAAATGCCATCTCTTCATCTCTATTTATTCCATCTGCTTTCAGTACGATAACGTTTGGTTTCATATACGATTATTGTTGCATTGCTCTATTGCTCAATTGTTAATAACAATGAAACAATGTAACAATCGAACAATCAACTAAATATCTCTTGCATTGGTTTTTTCCATGCTTTTTTTAATGTTTCTAGTTTGGTTTTAAATAATATTTTTTTCTTATAGTGCACATCGATATTTTTTTCAGATTGTGTTTTGCCAATAATAACATATGGAACATTATTAAATAGTTTTTTTGCCATTTCGATACTCTCGACCTCTACGATAAAGCATCCAGCGGTTTCATTGAATAAAAAATGATCAGGACGAACCTTCACCCCCGAGGTGCGCCGCAGGCGCAACCCCACCTCGGGGGTGGCCGAATAGACTCCCCCGAGGTGTATTTCAGCTCCCATGTTTCCACCCACACACATTTCAAAAATTGAAGAGATGATACCTCCTTCGCTTACATCATGACAGGAGAGTATTTTTTTGTTTTGAACTGCCTTGGTAATTGTTTGTAGTATTTTAGGTAAAATTGCGAGGTCAATTTTTGGAACACGAGA
>ERZ1292629.3195-Hain-H43-01um-R1-3195-length-12866-cov-6_pt1 | contig 12866 bp, 20 predicted proteins | sample MGYA00564399_ERZ1292629 | MGnify/ENA primary metagenome ERZ1292629 (study PRJEB36523, sample SAMEA6512636) | groundwater metagenome | collected 2019-01-08 | study: AquaDiva: Metagenomics assemblies of 32 groundwater samples | reverse complement strand
GCGCCTTCGATAACAATAAAGGCAACAACAATAATTGCGATAGACCACACAAACCAACGATCAGGATAGATTATGCGAAACATGATTTATTTTTCGTTACTTATAAATTTCATGCGTACCAATTTCTAGAAATAGAACTCTACCTTTTTCTAAAAAGGCAAACTTAATGCGATAAGAACGATTAATCCAAAATGCCCAAAGTTCTTTTTCTTTGCCATGTAATTTATGAATACCAAGACGAGAATCAAATGGATTTGCACGAAAAACGAATTCTTTTTGCTTAGCTAGTTCCTTAATCTGCGCTGGCAGTTTTTTGTATTGTTTTTCAAATAATTTGCTTACTCTAATCTTTTCTACCGTCATACTCAATCGAGATCAGCGAGAGATTTGATTTTTCTGGTCTTGCCGGCCTTATATTCTCTCATCCCATCCTCATATAATTTATCGAGCTTCTCTGCCTCTTTTCCGCTCAAATAATATGTGGGCACAGCGCGCTCTAAGAGCTTTTGATACTCACCAATCGGCAAAATAACAACGCCTTTCTGCTCCTTTATTTTTGATTTTTGAATAGTAATGGTGTCCATGTTTCTACACTATATCACTCTCACGGAATATTAGCAATTTTTTATTATTGATTATTCGGCTCAAAAAATTTGAGGGTTGAGAGGATTGCTTTAAACTCTTCATCGGAAGAACCATCTGTTTCAGTATTATAAGAAAGCGTATATAAATGTTGATTATGTATCACATAGAAATTAGTGGAAGCAAAGCCACCTTCGTAACGTCCATTTAGTTTCAAGCTATCATCACTACCAAAAGCACCTCTCTCAAAATTGAAATATGATACACCACTACCTCCATACGCAAGAACGGGTGTCGATTCTTCTTTTTGTAGTTCTTGGATTAATTGATCAATATTCTGAACATCACGACCGCCAACACCAACAGACAACCTAATATCCTCGTCATAACCAAAGTGCACATTCCCAAAATCAATGCCATTCTTTTTCTCAATCGGGTTCCGAAAATTTGACGGATACTTAAACTCAAACCCATATTTTTCGTTGCGGTAGGTTTTCCAGTTTGATGTGTCTAATTGTTGGCTTGTATCTAGCACAGGGACAATGGGCATACGGCGCAGACGCATATGGAGTGCCAACGTTATTTGATCTGGAGATATTTCAAATTCTTTCTCAATCGAAAAAATAGTGATTGTCCATACAAGGATTATCGCAACAACTACAGCAACAACAATTGTCCAAATAAGCCACCTGTTTGGATGTATGCGATGGGAAAGTGAAATCATGCTTTAATCATACGCCGACTATCTCTTCTTGTATATATTTTTACGCACAAGCGCTTCAATGCCTGGAAGGGTACCGTCAGCAAGAAAGTCGAGCATTGCGCCGCCCCCAGTTGAGACGTGATAAAACTTTTTATGTAACTTCATGTGGTCGAGCACCGAAAGCGTATCCCCACCACCCAAAATAACTTTTGTTTTTCGCAAATTTGATAATGCGCGCAAAAGATCCCTCGTACTTTTATCGTATCCCTTTTCAATATACCCAAGTGGACCATTCCACAATACGTATTTTGCCTCGCGGGCAATGCTTACAAGCTGGCGCACCGTGTCGGGGCCTATGTCTAAAATACTTTCTGCGAACTCTACATCAAATACATCTTTTGCCCCATGCGCCGTTCGTACATCAAATGGTAATAATATTTTCGGTGATTTTAGAAAATTCTTTTTTATCACGCCGAGTGCTGAGGCCTCGAACATCGACTTCCCTATCTCAATATCATGAGCGGCAAGAAAAGTATTTGCCAACACCCCACCCAAAAAAACTGCGTCCGTTTTTGGAATAAAACTTTTAAGCAACGCGAATTTTGTATTAAATTTTACCCCACCCACTATCAATAAAAACGGGTGCGTGGGCTGCAATGCCGCGCCGAGTATTTTAACCTCACGCGAAAATAATTGCCCAGCATACGCAGGAAGTAGTTTTGGCACACCAACAATGGAAGCATGCGCGCGATGCGAAACGCTAAAAGCTTCGTTTACATACAGATCTCCAAACGACGCAAGCAGTTTTGAAAACTGTGCATCATTTTTTTCTTCACCCTTTTGTAGGCGCACATTTTCAAGTAAAACGACTTTATTTTTTAAAAGCCCTCGTGTGATAGCTCTTTTTGAATATTCCTCCACAAAACCGAGCTTCACGCCAAGCATGCGAGAAAGTTGTAATATGTGCGACTTAAAACTTAACTGTTTTTTTGAAATTGCATCTTCAAGGTGTGCTACAAGCACCACGTGAGCACCTCGGCGCACAAGATCCTTGATAGTTGGAGCAGTATTTTTGATTCTAAAGCTATCGGCAATTTTTCCATGTTCCAATGGCTCATTGAAATCAACTCGAACAAGCGCAGTTTTTCCTTTTAATGATTTTGGAGTTGTTACGAAAGTATGCGTGCGCATTCGATTATTCTTAAAAATTCTTTTGCATTGAGACTTTCACGCCCAACAAGTAAACCTGTAATTTCTTGCTCACGCAAAAACGAAGTTGCGTTCTTTGCGTTTACCGAACCCCCATATATAATTTTGAATTCCCGAACTGCCGAAACGCCATACAGATCAGCCAAAGTCTTTTTTATAAAAAGTGCGGCTTCGTTTGTATCTTCAGGGCGCGCAGGGGTGCCCGAACCAATTGCCCACACAGGCTCGTAGGCAACAGTTACTCGCCCAAGATCCTGTTTTTTTAGCTTTGCAAATGTGCCTTCGATTTGCCGACGAAGATCGCCAAAAAACAGACCGTCGGGATCGCGCTTTAACTCCCCTACGCAAACAATTGGATGAAGATTTGCCTTCAACGTTGCTTTTAGTTTTTGATTTACAATTTCGTCACTTTCCAATAAATACCGCCGCCGTTCTGAATGCCCTACAATGACGCACGTAACGCCAATATCTTTCAACATTGCGGGCGACACTTCTCCTGTATACGAGCCTGCCGGTTCCCAAAAAACATCTTGAGCGGCCAGTTGAATTTTTTTTGTGCGCCCTACCACTCCGAGATATGGAAATGGGGGAGCTATCACAACTTCGACACGACCAAAACTAGCCTGCTTCCGCGCAAGCTCTGTATATAAAGTTTTTGCATCACGCAATTTTTGTGGATTCATTTTCCAATTTCCGATAATACTAAATTGTTTTGAAGTCATAAAAATACTATAGAGCTTTTCTTAAATGAGTAGCCGCGTCTTCAGGAGAAATGGTGACAACCTCAACACCAGTACCCAACTCCACGCCTGCCAAATGCGACGTTTTTGGTAATAATTCTAAATGCCAGTGATAAAAATCATACTCGCCATCCCCTACAGGTGCCGTGTGAATAAAATAATTAAATGCTGGGTCTTTGAGGATTTTTTTAAGCGCACGAAGAGTACTCGTTAGCGCATCTGCAAATAACAATCGCTCTTCTTTTGTAATACGCTCAAACCGTGCATCGTGCTTGAGCGGAAATATTCGCACCTCAAACGCAACATGCGATGCAAAGGGAGCTACAACGACAAATGATTTATTTTTATAAATAACCCTTTCGTTTTTTTCAAGCTCCCACGCAATCGATCGACAATGTACACACACATCGTGCTTTTGTTTGTATTTGTATGCTCCATGAAGCGACCTATACACATCTGGCGGAATAATTGGGAGGGCTACGATTTGTGAATGAGGATGCCGTATTGAAGCTCCTGCCGCTTCGCCATAATTATGAAACACAAATACATACTTGAGACATTTCTCTTGTGTATGAAATAAAATACGCTCCTGATATGCAGAAATAATGCGTTCGGCCTCAACTGCTGTCATTGCGCTTAAAAATTTTGTATGCGACCGAGGAATAATTACTTCATGAAAACCAATGCCCACCATTTTGCGATATGACCCGTATGGAACTGGCATCGGGCAAATACCTTCATGCCCTGTTACCACTGGATATTTATTTTTTATAACCTGCAAAACCCAATCTCGGCGAATATTGCCTGGTTCTATTCCATTTTTTGAATACCATAAAAGTGGGTCGCCATTACCTGATTTTTGCGGATCTTCAAATGGACACGTTGAGCAAGGCGCTTTACGACTTTTGGATTTGGTTGCAAATGTATGTGGCCGTTTGCTTCTGCCCGGAGCAATCAAAACCCAATCGCCACTAACCACATCTTGTCGCAGTTCAGGGGAATCATTCATGACTTTTTGCCGTATACTCCTTTAACTATGTTCAGACGAATTTTGACTGTTTCAAGCAAAACTCCGATATACCCTGAGAGTTTTACATGACTTTCGGCATCGTTAATCCAATGTGCGGGAATAATACATATTCGAAATCCAAATCGGCGCGCAAGCGCGAGCGCTTCGATATCAAACCCCCAACGGTCAATATGAGAAACTGAAAAAATTTTTTCGCTCGCATTCTTTGTGAACGCCTTAAAACCACACTGCGTATCCCAGATTCCATGGACTGCAACGATCTGTATAAAAAGATTGCCCATATTGCCGAGTAGGCGCTTAAACGCTGGCTGTGGTACTGCCTGTGTCGCACCTTCCGCATCTTTGGGATCGCGTGACGCAATGACAACATCGCACCCCTCATCAAACAATGGTTTCATTGTATCGAAGTGTGAAATATCAGTAGAATTGTCTGCATCGGTAAAAAGCCGTACAACACCATGCGCCGCAAGCATGCCTTCTCGAACGGTATACCCCTTCCCTCTGTTTTGCTTTCGATCGATGACACGAATGCCTTCTTTGTCTTTTGAAAATTCTTCAATTTTTTTAGCCGTTCCGTCAGTCACGCCATCGAGTACAACTACAATTTCCCACGAATACGCCTGCCGCTTAAGATACGCGTACGTTATATCAAGAGTTTTCGTAATGCGCTTTTCTTCGTTATACGCTGGTATCACAACAGAAAGATATGGATCATTCATATTTTTATTTTATCATATTTCGCTTTCCGTCCAAAAAGCTCTGCAGTATGAGCGCGGCCGCTGACGCATCAATACGCTCTTTCGGTGTCGGGCCACGGCTTGCTTCTTTACTTGATAAAAACTCTTCTGTGGGCTTAACGGGTATCTGTAATACTTTCAATATGTCAATGAATCGTAATGCATGATCGGTCATCTCAGTGTCTTGCATGCTCGAAAGCCCACGTGGAACTCCAACAACAATTTCTTTAACCTCTTCTTTTTTACATATGTCACCGATCTGTCGTATGATCTCCTCGGGTGTCAGTTTTCCAATATCTAATACACCGTACGGAAACGCCATAAATTCTCGCTCGTCGGAGAGCGCAAGCCCCACCCGCCGCAAGCCATAATCAATTCCGAGCGTCCGTGCCATGGCTATTGTATAAAATCTTCCACCGATAAACGTGCCTGGCGTAGTATTGAACGAAATGTTCCGAAGGGTATTTCTTTTCTGTCCGCTGGGACAATTACCGTGAGTGTCGTCGTCTTGCCAAACTTCTGGAATTTTACATGACTGCCTTTTTGTGACATATAAACAAAGCCCTTGCGCTGAAGGACTTTAATGACATCGGAAGAAGAATAAAATTTAGGCACAATTTAATGTGAGCTTGACGAGACGAGGATCCTCAACCCTGCCAACGCGCGAAGATTTTCGTGTATTCTCAAAATACAACTCGAGCGCCTCATCTAAACTACTAAGCGCCTCTGCACGAGTTTTACCAAAACTAGACACGTCAACATTCAAACATTGAGCAACATAATACTTGCCTTCTTTCCATACAACATTATTGAGACCAATTTTTCGCATACTGGTACTATAGAAAATTTTAAGCAAAATTGCAAAGTGGTTTTTTTATTGTGTAATTATTTTTGCTCCAGTTTTAGTAATTATAATTGTGTGCTCGAAGTGTGCTGCGGGTTTACCGCTTTGAGTTTTCCATGCCCAGCCATCGCGAGAAACTTTCACATGTGGCAAACCAATAGTAAGCATCGGCTCAATTGCAAGAACCATACCTTCAACTAACTCATGCCCAGTGCCTGCTCGCCCCCAATTTGGGATTTCAGGCTCTTCATGTACCGCAAGACCCACACCATGCCCAACCAGTTCTCGTACTACTCCAAACCTTTCTCCTTCCGCATACTTTTGAATTGTCGCTCCAATATCACCAACTCGTGCGCATGGCCGCACCACACTGATACCGAGCGCGAGGGATTTTTTAGTCACATCGATCAGGCGCTGATTTTCTTTTTCAATTTCGCCCACACCGACCGTAACTGCCATATCTGTATAAAATCCTTTGTATTTCATTCCGATATCAAGCCCAACAATATCGCCCGAGACAAGCGCCTTTTCGCCAGGAATTGCATGCACTACTTCGTCATTCACAGAAACACATAGTGAGGCAGGATATGATATCTTTGTACCGCGTGTTTTATAATTTTTAAATGATGGCGTTCCGCCAACTTTTCGAATACCACGCTCTGCGACTTCATCAAGGTGCTTTGTTTTTATGCCCGGTTTTGTCTCACGCACAACATCATTGAGCACTAAAGCGAGTAAATGCCCTCCTTCGGAGAGCATATCGATATCTGATGCGCGAGAAATAATCATACAGAATTTCCTTGCAATGCTTTTACAATATCGGCATAAACTTTTTCGGGCGGTTGATCGCCTTGAATATCAAAAATTGGAATACCAAAAGCAGTAAATAGTGGCAAAATAGATTCTGTTAAATGTTCGTATTCGTGCCACCGCACTTCGATCACATCTGATTTATCAAGTGAACGCGCCACTAATTCTCCGCCACATACTGGACAATAGGTAAGCTGTTCATTTTCTTGTGACCACAAAAGTGCTTTACCACAACGCTTGCATATGCGGCGATGCATATTTCGAAATATCGATGTTTCCTTACTCACAAGAATATGGAGAACGGCAATTGACCCATCTCCATAAATTTGCGTAAGCAAGGGAAGCATCATTTCTGCGTCTTCCCGTGTTCGCGGTGCCCCCGAGGAAAGAATGCCATACCCCGAATGTGCAATTCTTTCCATTTCTTCCCGGATGATCCCTTGAACCCAGCTAGGTGTGGTAAGGAGTCCCTTTTCAAATCGTTCGCGCTCGGTACGAACTACTGGATCATCTTGGTATTGAGGATCGTACACCTTAAGCTCGATAGCACGTCCTAGGTCAAAATGGCGATACCCTTCAAAGCGATCGACAAGGAGCATCGCCTGGGTACCCTTCCCCGACCCCGGCGGGCCTATAAAAATAATTACTCGTGGCATTGCCATACCACAGTCTTACATATTTATGTGATATTGAAAAATTTTATTAGAAAATGAAAACCCCTCCGACATGCAATGCCAGAGGGGTTGAGTATCTCGTGAGCTAACCTATGAAACGAACAGCTGGGTTTGCTTTGTTAAAGTTATGGCCAAGCCAGTAATATTTCGCTTCCCACTTGCCAACACAACGACATATGCACCGGACGAACAACTCGCCCTCATAAATGCCGTAGATGGTCCCCCAGAAGAAAATATGGCGGACATTACCATCCTCATCAAGCCCCCACTCATCGGGAATGAGATTTGGATGCGCGAGCAAATAATCACTGATGTTCGCATTGAGAACGGGTTCATGCTCCAGTTCAAGGCGAAGCTTATTGCCTTCGACGACCTTGCCGTTCATCTGGCTTGATGAGAGGTAAAACTTTACCTTTGCCGGATCCCACTTGAGCTCACCGCCTTTGCGGTGCTCCTCGACATGCCAGCCTTGAGGAATGGAAGGATTAGCGTCGCAATCGATGATGTTACTGACCACATCGACTTTACCAAAACTTCGGATGACTGGAAGCATCTGTGCAAGAACGTCACCCTTGCACATCTTCTTGATGTCTGCGTTGGTGTACCCTGCGCGACGAAAAGCGAGCTTGAGTTCATTCGCCTGTCCGACATCGAGCATTATTTCGCTCATGGTCGTTCTCCTTGGGCTTGGCAACGTTGTTCTTGCGAACATTGTTGCGAGTTAACGAGTTAGCTCACATTTAAAGTGCCTTCTGTTCAAATGTAACTATAGCACTAAAAACGATATTTTTGTCAATAACGTAAAATCATTAAAAAAATTATGGTTTTGGGTCAATTTTAGTCGTATTCTCGAAGAGTGAGTTGCGCGCGAATTTGTTTTATGGTTTCGAGTACTACCGACACCACAATGAGAAGCGCGGTACCACCGATAGTAAGTGATTGTATCTGAGAAAAAAGCGCTTGCATGATGAGTGGCAATACCGCAATAACGCCAAGAAACACAGCCCCCACAAGCGTGATGCGTGTGATGAGTTTCGAAAGAAATTCTGTTGTGGATGGGCCTGGGCGAATGCCGGGGATGAAACCCCCCTGTTTTTGAAGATTTGAAGAAATCGCTTCAGGATCAAATGTTACTGCAGTATAAAAATAGGTAAACAAAAATACTAGCAAGAAATAGCTGATACCATACAACAAGAGATTATTCAAAAAACTTGTTAATACATGACTAATGCCTAAAACAAACGAATTTGAACTTACACGCGCGAGAAAACTACCAATAATTGGTGGGAATAGCAAAATTGAAATTGCAAAAATAATTGGGATAACTCCAGCTTGGTTTACTCGAAGTGGCAAATAGGTCGACATGCCTCCGTACATTTTTGCACCTCTCACACGTTTTGCGTACGATATAGGAATTGGCCGTTCGGCCTCGGTAATAAGTACTACGCCCGCAATAACAATGGGAGCAATAACCATATACCCAATAATCGTGGACAGTGCTGACGAATCAATACCACCACCCACTTGTTGTAATTGAAAAAATGTTTGTGCAAATGCTGCAGGAATCCCTGCAACGATACCTGCAAAAATAATAAGTGAAACTCCATTGCCAATGCCATGCTCGCTCACCAGCTCACCAATCCACACAAGTAGCATTGAGCCCGCCGCTACAATAAGCACATCGATAAACATTTCAAACCCGGTGAGTGGCGGAATAATACCTTGCGATGGATTCGACAAAAGTGATAAAAGTGCATATCCCTGTAAAAATGCGAGCGGTACCGTGAGCAAGCGCGAATACTGATTAAATTTACGCCGTCCTGCCTCGCCATCTTCTTGATACATTTCTTTGAGGGAAGGAAAAATCATCGTCAAAAGCTGCATAATAATAGACGACGTAATGTATGGTCCTACCCCAAGCATCATAATTGAAACCCGCTCAAGACCCCCTCCAGAGAAAATATTTAAAAATCCAAGAAAATTATTTGAGGCAAGATTTGGAATACGGGCAGGATCAAATGTCGGCACCGGAACTACCGAAAGAAGCCGAAACAATGCTAAAAAACCAAACACAACGAGTACTCGCCTTCGTAAATCTTTGTCTTTGAAAATCCCGAGTATGCCTTCCATATATTAGGCTTCTTTTATATTATCTGCAGAAAGCGTGCAATCAGTAATCATAAGCCCCTTCAAGGCCGCCTTGGCACCAAGAATTTTTACTGATGGTAGTTTGCCACCGATACGGCGAATAAGTCTATGTGCAAACAATGTTTTTGGGCTAACAGTTTCACCTGGCTTAAAATATTTTGCCACAACGACAGACTTTACAACCACAAGAGTTTTTTTCGGACCCGTGTGACGATATCCACGTTTCTTTGGAATTTTTTTAATGATATCACGCATTTCAGGGCGAATATGGCGCCCTGCTCGAGCTTTTTGACCCTTTATACCTCGGCCTGAAAAACTGCCGCGTTTGCCGCCGCGCCCAATTCTAACTTTTCTGGCACTCTTCGTGCGTTGCTTAAGCGTGTGGAGTTGCATGGTTTTTCTTAGCTCGTAATCTCTTTAATGCTAAAATTGTAATCTTTGCATTGTTTAATTTATTCGTGGTGCGAGAAAGAATTTTTGCGCTTGCATTCTCAACGCCAGCAAATGACAGCACCAAACGCACCGCGCCTCCTGCAATCAACCCCCTCCCCTCGCGTGCAGGCTTGAGAAGTAAATGAGCCGCACCGCTTTTAACTTCAATATCGTGAGGTATTGATTTTGTCTTTGTCAGCGGCACGTGTATAAAATTAGCTCTGGCATTGCGAAGCGCTTTTTCGATCGAGAGCGCAGTATCAATACCTTTTGCAACACCAACGCCAACTTTACCCATTTTGTCGCCCGCAACAACAGTGGCACGAAAGCTAAACCGACGCCCACCTGCAACAACACGAGCGACGCGACGAAGATCGATCAGCTTATGCTCAACATCACTTTGTTCTCTCGGTTTTCGTGGTCCTCTATACATATAATTAATTTATTAAAATTCTAACCCAGCCTTCCTGGCACCTTCAGCAACCGCCGCGACACGACCATGAAATCGATTTCCTCCTCGATCAAAGGTAACACGTTTGATCCCTTTTTCGATAGCGAGCTTTGCAATTTCTTCACCAACACTCCGCGCCCGCATTGTTTTTGTAGCTTTCTTATCTTTCCCTTTCAATGAAATATCGCTCATGCCAATAATGGTCTGCTTTTTTTCGTCATCGATAAGCTGAACTTGAATGTGAGCGACAGAACGCGAAACTGACAGGCGCGGACGCTCATGCGTACCCTGTACTTTTGCTCGTACCCGATTGTGCCTTCTCTTTAATTTGTCTTGTGGTGACTGTTTCATAAAAATATTCTAGCTTGTAGTGGCTTTCTTACCTGCCTTTCTTCGGATAACTTCGCCCACATAATGAATCCCTTTGCCTTTGTACGGCTCGGGCTTTTTGAGAGCACGGATGTTTGCGGCAATACGCCCAACAAGTTCTTTGGAGACGCCGGAGACGGTAATTGCATTTTTCTCGACTTTAAAAGTTATATCTTTTGGTGCCTCAACACGCACGGGATGCGAAAAACCAAGAGCGAGTTCAAGATCACGCCCTACAAGAGCAACTTTGTATCCAACGCCTTCGAGCTCAAGTTTTTTTTCAAAACCAGAAGTCACGCCAATAATCATTCCTGCGATGAGAGAACGAATGGTACCCCATAATTTGCGTGAGTCTTTTGTTTCGTGCGCAAGAGATATGGTAATTGTTTTATCACTTTGAACAACGGCAATTTCGCGCGGCACGAACAAGTGAAGCTCTCCTTTCGATCCCTTCACGACAATATCACCGCCACTGATTTTCACATCAACGCCATCTGGTACTGGTATTGGTTGTTTGCCGATACGACTCATATATCTACCAAATTGAAAATAAAATTTCACCGCCTAATTTGGCTTTCCGCGCTTCGCGATCAGTCATGATACCTTTTGACGTAGACACAATCTGCAGACCCATGCCATTTCGAGGAGTATGAAGTTCTGTTGTTTTTTTATATACGCGACGAGACAGACGAGAAATTCGCTTCACTCCATCGATGCGGCCGCGGCCACCTTCGCCATACGCGAGGCCCACTTCGAGCGTTCGACGCACGCGTTTGCCTCGGCGGTCAATTTTTGCAATATACCCTGTTCGCTCAAGCACTTTTGCAACCTCCCATAAGAAAGTTGTGTATGGTGCCTCTGTCGATTCTTTGCCGACAGCTTGCGCGTTCTTGATGCGTATTAAAAAATCTGACAACGGATCTCTTACCATGATGATTTCCTAATACCGGGTATCATACCCTCATTAGCGAGCTCCCGAAAACAAATTCGACACAAGTCAAAATCCCTCATATAGCCTCGTTTTCGGGCACAACGAAAACAACGACGCACTATTCGCGTCGAAAATTTTGGCTTTTTTAATGCCCTGACCCGTACTGATGTCTTCGCCATTGCTTATAGAGTTTAGTTGAATTAAGCGCTTTTTGCAAGCGGGAAACCGAGCGTACGGAAAAGAAGTTCGGCTTTTTCTTTTGTCCCTGCATTGGTCACTGCCGTCACCTGAAGACTGAAAACTCGACGAATATCTTCACCAATGAGCTCCGGGAATACGATGTGTTCGCGAACAGCGACATGCATGTTGCCATGTTCGTCAATCGCAGTTTTGGAAAGACCTCGAAAGTCACGCATACGAGGAATTGCGACATACACAAACCGTTCTAAAAATTCCGTCATGCGCTTACCTCGAAGCGTGACACGGTAGCCAACGAGTTGACCCTTGCGCGTCTTGAACGACGCAATTGCAATACGCGCTGGACGGGCTTGTGGGAGCTGACCGGTAATAAGCATGAGACTGCGCTTTACCTCTTCGCGCTCTTTTTCATCTTTGAGGCGTCCAATACCAATATTGACAATCACCTTCTCAATGCGAGGAACTGCATGAACAGTCATCGCTTTAAACTGCTCGCGAAAAGCGGGGATGGTTTTTTCTTTATAAACTTCTGAAAAATGTTTTGTAATCATGAAAGTGTTGCTTTACATTTTTTGCATATGCGCGTTTTTACTCCGTCGGTGATCTCATATCCAACACGCGTACCTTTGCCACACGATGGGCACACAACTCGTACATTTGAAATGACAACGGGGTGGGTCACGATAATGCTTTGACCTTTTTCGCCAGCTCGACGCGGGCGTGTATGTCGAGTTTTTTGATTTACTCCTTCAACTAAAAGTTTGCCGACGCGTGGCAAAACACGAACAACCCTGCCTTTTTTGCCGCGATCTTTTCCTTTCGCAACCTGCACGGTATCACCTTTTTTTATTTTGAGTGAATAGATCATAATACCTCCTCAGCAAGTGAAATAATTTTTGCGTACCCGCGCTCACGAAGTTCACGCGCGATGGGACCAAATATGCGCCCACCTTTTGGCTCTTTTTTTGCGTCAATGACAACTGCGGCATTGTCATCAAAGCGAATATA
>ERZ1292629.3193-Hain-H43-01um-R1-3193-length-12868-cov-6_pt1 | contig 12868 bp, 9 predicted proteins | sample MGYA00564399_ERZ1292629 | MGnify/ENA primary metagenome ERZ1292629 (study PRJEB36523, sample SAMEA6512636) | groundwater metagenome | collected 2019-01-08 | study: AquaDiva: Metagenomics assemblies of 32 groundwater samples | reverse complement strand
TTATAGGCATTGAAGTCTTGAATGTAAGCAAGCGTATTTCAAAAGATTTCCTTTCTGCTGTTTCTGTTGAGAACATATAATTCTATGAAAGTTCGTTTACAGCGTACGATTAGACGTATGGCAATTATATTTAAATATGCTGAATATATAGTAAAAGCATGAAAAAAAAGGGTGAGGGCAAAAAAGATTATGTTTTTATTGCTTCTCTGGTTGTTTTAGTTGGAGTGTTTTTATTTTTTCTTCTTAGTACGAATATTTTCGGTGTTGAACCTTTAATTAAGTTGAGGGTTGAAAATAGTGCCGTAAAATATGAAATAAATCCTTCTTTTTTATCATTATTTAAAAATGAAAAAGTGCAGTTTGCTCCTGATTTTTCTCTTTGTAATGTAATAAATAATCAAGGGATGACTGTACTAACTTCTAATGTTAGTTGTATATTGGTTAATTCAAGTAATTCTATTATTGATTGTGCTGGTTGGTGGTTAAATCCTACAGGAGATGCTGGAGGAATTAATATATTTGAAAAGCAAAACGTAACTGTAAGAAATTGTGCTATTTGGAAGTCAGGAGGTTATGGAGTCTATATAAATAATAGTGTTAAAGTTTTTGTTTTTAACAACTCTCTTTTTATGTCTGGAATGTTATTAAATAATGTAAACAATAGCCTTTTGGCAAATAATTCTATTTCTGGAAGTTTAGTTTTCAATGGATTTGAGATATTTAATAGTATAAATAATAGTTTTATCTCTAACATTTTGTCATCTAGTAAAATGTTGAAAGGATTTTTTGTCGGAACTGGAAATGCCTTTAATAATTTTAATTATAATAATATAGTTGTTAATGAGACGGGATTTGATATTTATAGCGATATTCCATGTAGCAAGTCTGGTCCTCCTTGTATTGTTAGAACAAATAACTCTTTTCAGTATAATAAAATCACGGCACTTACTGGAATTAAATTGAATGATATATATGCTTATGATGTTTTGGTGGCGCATAATAACATCTCAGGGTCTAAATTGGGGCTAAATGTTTCTGATGGATTAATTACTTTTTATGATAATTTCTTTAATAATGTGAATAATGTGTGGATATCTGAAAGTACTAATGCTGTTGTTACTGCTTCTGTATTTAAGGATTGTATTCATGGAAAAAATATTATTGGCGGAAGTTGTTTAGGAGGAAATTATTATTCAGATTTTATATGGGCAGACAATAACGCAGATGGATTATCTGACAAAGGAAATGTATTTCGAAGACTAAATTGGACGACGTTTTTTGATGTTACTGATCAATTTCCTCTTATTTTAAGCCCTCCTCAATGGTTTAATGCAGGTAGCGGATTAACTGTTCTAACTGAAGATAAATATGGAGTCATAATGAATAATGATAATTCTGTTTTGGACTGTGCAGGTCACAAAATACTTTATAGAGGACTGACAAGAGATGTTTGGTTGCCTGTTTCTGGAATACTATATCCTTTGTCAATGTTAGCAGATATTACGGGAAGAACTAATATTACTATTACGAATTGTATATTCAGTCCTGTTTATTTAGGATCTTATTCTTTAGGGGTTTCAGATAGAAATTATTATGGTAGAAATAATGCAGGAGTAAGTTTAGTAAAAATTGTAAATAATACGTTTTTAGGAGGAGGAATAGATTTGAGGGATAGTCCACAAGGTATTGAAATCGTGAACAATACATTTTTATCGGTTTATACATCTTATATAGTTTTAACAGATTATGGAAATAATTTAGCAGGCGGTGTTTCTACTTATATCCAAGGTAAGAACTATATTTTAAAGAATAATTTGTTTTATGATTCTTCTGTCCTTTTAGATTTGGTCAATAATGCGACACTGGAGAATAATTTGTTTAGTAATTCTTATTTTGCTTCAGTTTATGGCTTGGTGAACAGTAAAATTGTTAATAATTCTTTTATGTATAACAATTCTTATGTAGGTAATGGTCCTGGATATTATAATGCACCAAGCAAGGTTTCAGGAATATATCTTGATGCTGGTACGCCTTCTTCGTATGGAGATATTAGATCTTATTTGGTTAATATAACTTCAAATAATTTTGTTAATTCACCATATTATTCAATTTATATGAAAAATATTTCTGATATTTTAGTGTATAATAATACTATAATTTATAGTCCGTTATTATCAAATCAGAGTTTGTCTCATATAGGTATTGTAGTAACAAGTATCTCTTCCAAAATAAATATTTCCAACAATCAAATTGTTTCTCCTCAAGGAATTTTAGCAGATGGAACAAATAAAGTAACTTTATTTCATAATAATATTTCTTATTGTCAGACAGGATTGAATTTAAGTGTTAGTAATACTGAAGTAATGGCTTATGATAATCTGTTTAGTAATTCTTTTAATGTTGTATCTGCTGGGTTGGTCAATGGCGTATTTAATTCTACGAAGTTTTGTTCTACTTCTAACAAAAATATTCTTGGAGGGAATTGTACGGGAGGAAATTATTATTCAGGTTATACTGGGCAGGACTTGAATTTTGATGGAATTGGAGATAGTGCTTATCAAATTGGCTCTTCTGGAGTTTATGATTACTTACCTTTAGTTATGTTTGTGCTTCCTACATGCACCAATACAAATTGGCAAAATACCTCATGGACAGCATGTAATTCTACAGGATTACAATCCAGAAATTGGACTAAGATAATAAATTGTAACGAATCAATTTCAGGATCAGTTACTCATACTTCTCCTGAAACACAAGGGTGTGTTTACGTTCCTATAACATGCACTTCATTCACATATACATCATGGAATGCATGTAACACAACGGGACAACAAAATAGAACAGTAAATAGTTCAATCCCAACTGGATGTATTGGAGGAAATCCAATAGTTATGCAATCATGCTTAAAGTCTTGTGTTAATTCAGACTGGAGAAATACCTCATGGACTGCATGTAACTCATCTAGTATACAATCAAGAAACTGGACTAAAATAATAAGTTGCAACGAATCAATTTTAGGAGCAATTACTCATACTTCACCTGAAACACAAGGGTGTGTTTACGTTCCTCCAACATGCACTTCATTCACATATTCTAATTGGGGATATTGTATTAATGGAATCCAGAACAGGTCTATAACTGCTTCGTCTCCTCTCGGATGCGTAGTAAACGGTTCTATTTTAACTAGAAGTTGTGTAGATAATAGTTGGTGTAATGGTGCAGATATAAATCGAGATGGAATAGTTAATTTGACAGATCAGAATGCTCTTAATTCCTGGTGGTTCAGTTCGTGTGGTTTATCTAATAATTATTGTAATGGTACTGATTTAGATGGAAGTGGGTTTGTTGACTTGGGAGATTTGTTTGTTTTGGGTAATTCAAATGGGCAAAATTGTTCAGGATTGAGTAACTCTACATGTTTTGTTTATAATTACACTTCATGGACTGATTGTAATACAACGGGTTTGCAATCAAGAAATGTTACTTCATTTTCTCCAACTGGATGTATAGGAGGGAATCCCTCTATTGTTTTAGATTGTTATAGATCCTGTGCGAATTATGATTGGGAAAATACTTCTTGGAGTGATTGTGATCCTTCTGGACATCAGAATAGAAGTTGGACTAAAATAGGGGATTGTGATGAGAGTATTACGAGTTCTGTGAGTCATCCTGAATTGGAAATACAAGCATGTACATACGTTCCTCCAACCTGTACTTCATTTGACTATACTAATTGGAATTCTTGTAATATAACAGGTCAGCAAGTCAGAAGTGTAATTGCATCATATCCTACGGGATGTGCGGGTGGAACTCCTTCAATTATGCAATCTTGTTTAAGATCTTGCGTTAATTCCGATTGGACAAATACTTCTTGGACTGCATGTAACTCATCTAGTATACAATCCAGAAACTGGACTAAAATAATAAGTTGTAACGAGTCAATTTCAGGATCAGTAGTTCACATTCCTGTTGAAACACAAGGATGTGTTTACGTTCCTCCAATATGCACTTCATTTAATTATACCTCTTGGAATTCCTGTAACTTAACAGGACAACAATCGAGAAGTGTAATTGCATCATATCCTACGGGATGTGCGGGTGGAACTCCTTCAATTATGCAGTCATGTCTAAAAACTTGTTCTGGTTCTGATTGGCAAAATACTTCTTGGACTGCATGTAACTCAACAGGATTACAATCCAGAAACTGGACTAAAATAATAAGTTGCAACGAATTAATTTTAGGAGCAATTACTCATACTTCTCCTGAAACACAAACATGTGTTTATATTCCAATTCCTATTTGTACTGCAAATTCTACAAGAGGAAGCTGTGGAGTTGTTAGTCATGGTAATCTTTCAGGTTATACTGAAAAGTGTTCTTCAGATGGGACTTCTTGGTTGAGTCAGTATAATTGTAGTTTAACGTGTGATATTGGTTATATCAAGGATGTTCAGAGTTGTACTTTTGCAAGTTCTGGAAATTATACGATATTAGGTATAAGCAATGTGACAAGTGTTTCAATTGGAAACAAAACAGTTATTCAAGAGAAGGATTCTAATATTACTTTAATTGCGTTTAACAGTATAATTAATCCTGTTAATTTTGTTAATCTGTCCATAAAAAAGAGCAATATTTCTGATTTTAATGCCTATCTTATTGTTTCTAATATCACTCTTATGGAGAATGAAAGTAAAGCTTTGTATTTGACTAAGAAGAATTCTAGTTCGAATGGTATATGTTTTAGAGATGAAGAAGGAATATATAATGCTTCTGATGTTTTAGCTGTTTGTGGCAATGTTAATAATAGATTGTTCTGCCCAGGAACATTCGGAAGTTACTCCTGCGCTTTGGAAAATAATAGCTTTGTTGTTTCTGGACTTAGACATTCTGCTGTTGCTGAAAGTTATTTCTTCTGCGGAGACGGAGTTTGTGATTCACAAACTGGAGAAAGTTGTTCTTCTTGTTCTAGTGATTGTGGGACTTGTCCTAGCGGAGGAAATCCTGGTGGGGGAGGAAGTGGAGGTGGAGGTTCAGGAGGTGGTGGAGCATCTAATGGTAATGTGTTGAATGGAACTCCTATTGATAATGGAAGTTATGTGCCTCAAGAAAATGATGATAATGGTAGTTCTTCATCAAGTAGTAATGGAAACGGAGCTACTTCTTCTTCATCGGGTTTATTGAATTCATTAAAGGATGTGTTTAGTAATAAGTGGATTGTTTGGAGCATTTTGATATTAGCAGTAATAATTGTTCTAGTGGCAATTATTTTGGTGCTAATGAAAGGTAGAAAAGGAACGGACAATCCTAAGAAATCATCTTACTATGAGTCTTCTGATAAAGATAAATTAATTGAAGAGGTTAAGGAGTTGCTTGATGAAGGCGAGAGAATGTTTTCTTTAGGAAATATTGTTGGTGCCAGAGATAGATATACAAGAATAAAGAAAGATTATGAGCATTTAGATAAGATTGATCCTGCACTTTATTCAAGGCTTATGGCATTTTATAAGGAATTGAGTGGGAAGTATTAGTTTTAGAATAGTTTTGTCTGCTTTGATTTAGATTCGATATCTTTGAAGTTTATGTTTATAAGTAAGAGTATTTGGTTTGCTATAGGTTCGATTTGCTTTTTTATATAATGGTCATAGTCTAATCTATGTTTTAATTTTTGTATTGGTTCAGGGCCTTCAGTGGTTATATAGTATTCTACGATGCTGGAATCTAAAACATCTAAAAGTCTAGCAGCTTTTACATGAGGAGGTGTTGTTTTTGTGTATTCATTTAAAGGTTTTCTAAGGGATTTTCTATATAATAACTTTTTATCTAATTTACCCTCCTTTATTTTTTTTATATATTCTTTAATGAATGTTTCTATTGGTTCCTTGTGAAATAATTTCATTAGAAGTTCCTTCTGAAATTCTCTTGCGGCTTCAGTCCAGTCTCCTCTAATTGCTTCAAGTCCTGTTATTTCTAACTTTTCTTTGCCATTTAGTTCTATAAGCCCAGCATATCTTTTCTTTGCCGCTTTTGTTTCTTCGTCTTCCTTTATTTGTCGGATATTTGGAAACATAAGTGAAATATACTGCTTTTCAAACTGGAGTTCTAGATAGGAGTTTCTATTATATTTTTCTTTTACATATTTATTATAAAAATTATTAATATTTTCTTGTATTTTTTTTCCTAAGATATTTGCTTTGTCTTTGTCTAAATTTGAGGTTACAAAAATAGAATCAGTATCTTGATATATTACTTTTAATCCTTCTTTTTCTATTTCAATTGCAGTCATTTTTATAATCATCTGTGCAAAGTTAGTTATTGAGTTTGCCATCTCAAAATTGAAGTATCTACAATTTGGGGAAGCCAGAACTCCCCAGAATGAATTCATTATAATTTTTATTGCGTAGTTTGAAAGTTCTCTTTTTTCTCTTTTTGCTTTTTCTCTTGCTTGATGTAACTTGTCTAGAATTTCTGGCAAAATTCCCTCTGAGTTTCTAAAATATGCTTTGTTTGGACTTTCTATGGAATCTTTTTCTTTTTTGTCAAGTAAGGAGTAAGGATCTATGTTAAAAGTTTTCATGATTGAAGGATATAGTGATTTGAAATCCAATACAAGAACATTATGATATATTCCTGCCTGTGGAAGTTTCACGTATCCTCCCATTATCTTTTTGCCTTTCTCTTGATATCTAGTTGTTGGAGAAACGATTCCTTTCTTTCTTGCTTCTCGTATGTACAGTGAATCGAATGCAGCAATTGATGCGGTTAATTTGTTCATTTGAAGACCTGTAAGCTGAGAACGTTCTATAGCTAGTTCAATCATATTTGTTTTTTCAAGAATTTCGATTACAAGTTGACAGTCCATTAGGTTATAATCTACCAATTTTTGTTGATTTTCTTTGTAATATTTTTCTATATCAGTATGACGTTCTTTTCCTTTGATTAGTTTTCCTTTTTCTAAAATTTCTTGGGAAACTGCTTCTAAAGTATATGATTCAAATTCTGCTTTTTTTATTGTTGGTGCTTCTTTAATGAATGGATCTTGAATTAGGTCTAATGCATCAAGAACTTGTCTTCCTGTTAAAGTGGCTGAAGAAGACTTCATGAAATTTTCTTCTAGTCTTAATCTAATTTGGTGATTTGTTCTTCCAATATCAAATGGAATTTTATGTTTTTTAAAAAGAATTTGAAGTTGAGCAAGATCAAAATCTATTAAATTCCAGCCAGTTATTATATCTGGGTCTATTTTTATTATTTCTTGTCTAAATTTCTCTAAGCATTCTTCTTCATTTTTACATGAAACAGTATTATCGAGTTTTTTGTCAGATACAATAAAATTTTTCTTGGTTTTTACGTTTGTATAAATTCCTATGCATAACAGATTACCTTTTTGATCTGTTTCAATATCAATTGAAGTAATTTTTAAATTAGGTTCGAAATGAACAGGTTTTATATCTGGACTATTATATATTCTATCGACTCTATCTGAAGAGGTAAAATCTCCTTCTATCTCTAGGGAAGAAAGAAGGTTGTTATCTATAAGAAATCTTTGAGTAGGTTTTACATCTGCTTCGTAGGTATCTATATTGAGATGATGTATTGCGTGATAAAGCTTGTTTACTTCAGCAGTTTCTTCTCCAGAGATTTTTATTATTTCGTTTTCTTTAAAATCTTTTAGTGAGGTTTCTTCTACTTTAAATTTTTTAAAAAGTTTTTCACATTTCTTTAAATCGGAGTTTTTAATAAAAAAATAAGGTCTAAAATCATGAATTGAAATAAATGATTGATTGTTTTCAAGTCTTCCAAACAAAAAGACTTTTGTTTTCCCATCAATTGTTTCGTAGTCGGTATCAACTATAAATGCTTTCATGCTTGTTGTTACAATCATGAATATTTAAGTTTACTAAGTTACTATATAGTAGTTACAGACGAAAGGTTTAAAAATAGGAATTGTTGTTATAGTTATGCACCGAATTGCGAGATATCATGATGATAGAAATGGGTTTGTAACTACAGTTCTGGGTTCATTTGAGAGGCTTAGTCCTTTTGGAGAATTAGTTATCCAAGGCAGGGCTTATGACGAGGGCGCGAGAGGAGAAGATTCACATTATCTTTTTTTTGCTTCATTTGGTAGACCTGCTGAAAGAAATGACTATGAGTGTGTTGGTAGTTATGAAGGGGCTTTTAATGCAAGTGAAGTTGTGGGAAATAATTTAGGGCTCATTGCTGAAGAAATTAGGAATAGAGGAGGAATTAGAGGAATAGAAGTTATGCTGGGAGAATGCAGAATAGATGAAAAAGGAATAGCTAGAGGGAGTATTACTTTAACTCATGGGGAAATAAGTCTTTTTTCGAATTTTGGGGATAAGCGAGTTAGTTTGAAAAGAGGAGAGGAACTTTTTAAAAAAATTCGTGAATTAGTGGGATAATTTTTATTAGAGCTTTTAGGCTCGTTAGTATTGATTTCTGTTGAATAGGGTAATAAAAAAGTTTTGAGATTGAATTGAAATAGAGTGAACTTAAAAAATATGATGGGTTATTTGGTTTATTTCATAACTTTTCTCACTGTCCAACCAATTAATGTACCTATCGTAAATACAATTAAAATTGAAATTATCGTGCTTCCAATAAAAGAAATGGAACTAAATGGTAATAACCATATATTAAGAACTTGTGCATTACTACATTGAATGTTTCCCATATCATTATATTCACAAAGCCATCTTGCAAAAAAAGACATTAAAACAACATAAATAATAATCAAAATCATAAAAGCAATAAGTCCTCCTTTAAGCCAAGAGGGTAATTTTTTCCACTTCATATATGGATTAATAATAACTCCTTTTTAATACTTTCTAAATAATCAAGAGGTTATTTGTCCGCTAACTTTTCCTCTTAGAAAAGACTCTAAAATTAAGGAGTAGTTTATTCAGATTGAAAATTGTGAAGCGAAAAGAACAGAGAGATGCATAGGAAACTTCTTCCATAGCAATAACTATTTAATTATAAGAAATATGGGAGTTTATGGGTTTACAGATAGGAGATATTGTTTCACGAAAAGAGATTCAACTGAATGAACTGAAAGGTAAGGTATTGGCAGTTGATGCATTTAATGCTATATATCAATTTCTTTCTTCAATTAGACAACCTGATGGCACTCCTTTAATGGACGATAAAAAGAGAATTACTTCTCATCTTTCAGGTCTTTTTTATAGAAATATGGCTCTTCTTTCAGAGGGAATAAAATTAATTTATGTTTTTGATGGAGAGTATCATGTTCTGAAGGGAAGGACTCATGAGATTAGACAGGAGGCAAAGGATATAGCCAAGGAAAAATATGAAGAAGCAGTAGAAGAAGGAGATATTGATGCGATGGCAAAGTATTCTAGGGGATTTGTTAGATTAACTAAGGAAATGATTGAGGAAAGTAAGGAGCTACTTATTGCTATGGGCATAGGAGTTGTTCAAGCGCCAGGAGAGGGAGAGATGCAGGCTGCAGAGTTGGTTAAATCTGGGCAAGCATATGCAGTTGCGTCTCAGGATTATGATGCCCTTGCAGTTGGGTCTCCAAGACTTATTCAGAATGTAACTCTTGCTAAAACTAGAAAAACTCCTACTGGTTTTGTTTATATTGCTCCTGAGATGTTGGAATATGAAAGAGTTTTGAATTTTCTTGGAATAGATGGAGATCAATTAATTTCTCTTGCAATTCTTGTTGGTACTGATTTTAATCCTGGAGGTGTCAAAGGTATTGGGCCTAAAAAGGCATTGACTTTGGTGAGAGAGAGAAAATATCCTGTTGAGATATTTAGAGGTTTAGAAGAACAGGGAAGATTAGATTTCAACTGGCAGGAAGTATTCCAGATATTCAAGAAGCCTAATGTTCGTAGGGAAAATGTAGAGTTTCCTAAATTTAATCCTTTAAAGATTAAAGAAATTCTTGTGAATGAACATAATTTTTCGTCGGAGAGAGTTGAGAAGCAGTTGGAAAAGATGGAAGAAGTTAGGAAGAAAAGTGCTCAGAAGACGTTGTTTTAAGACAATTGTCTTATTAGTATGCAGACAGGTGTCTTAATTATGAGGAAAGATTTATAAAGACAAGTGTCTTAAAGAATTCATGACTGATGATTCAAAGAATTATAATGAAATTGAAGATGAGATTAATTCAGCTTTGGCTGATTCTAGAGGATTATTGGTTCATAAAAGAAGACTTGCTTTTTGTCTTTCTTCTGGGATTGCAGAATTGCTTGAAAAATATCTACAGAAGAAGAAAGTTCTTAAGGTAGGATATAAGATAAATCATCAGACTCTTGGCAGGAGCAGGGAAAATGTTAAAGTAGCACTTGCTGATAAGATAACTGCTCCTATTGATTCTCTTGATAAACTAGATAGGATATTAGATATTGCTAATAAGATTGAGTCTACAAGAAATATCTGGGCTTATGGTGGCAAGGCTTCTGAAGAAGACATTATGGAAGCAATAAATTTATTCTTGGAAATAAAGAAAGAGGTTGAAAATGATTAAACAGTATGCAAGTTATTATGTTTCATATCTTTTATATAATATTAAGGATATTTCAAGCATAGGAGAGATTGTACTTTTTGGTAGTGTTGCTAGAGGGCAGGCAGGTAAAAATAGTGATGTTGATATATTCATTGATTTAATCAAGCCTAGTAAGGAGCTTGAACGAGAAATTAATGAGGTAACTGAAAATTTTTATAAAAGCAGAGAGGCTTTGTTGTTTAAAGTTAAGGGAGTTGAAAACAAAATTAGTGTTATTGTTGGGCGTTTAAACGATTGGAAAGATTTGAGAAAAAGTATTGAGAGTTCTGGGTTTGTTTTGTATGGAAAATATAGGTTTGCAGATATCACTGGTAGGAAGTATATAGTTATTTCTTGGGATAAGATAGGTATTAATCGGGGCGCTTTTTTGAATAAATTATATGGTTTTAAAGTCAAAGATAAGAAATATAAAGGATTAATTGAAATTCTTGGAGGAGTTAAGGTTGGAAAAAGCTCTATAATGATTCCTGTTGAATACAGGGAGCAGGTATTTGATTTGCTTAAAGATTATGAAGTGCATGCGAAAAATTTTGAGGTTTATTCGGAGGAATAATTGTATATTTGTTTTTGCTTTAATGGAAAATGTAGAGGATGTTAGGGAGAAGCGGGATTGGAAGAGGTTGTTTTAATCATTTCTTGGTTGAAAATGATTTTTGCATTGCTTTTGCAAATGTTTTGTTTTGTTCGAGGATACTTTTTTCTTCTGCTTCTTTCATTATTTTTTTCATTTCTTCTCTTCTCTCTCTAATTGATTTGCCTGTTATTTTTTCTAGTTTGTATGCAATAACTAGTATTATGATTATCACTAACCAGATTATAATTGAATAGTACCATACTCTTTCTCCAAAAGCCAGTTTAATGAAAAAGTAAGAGATATTTTCTAGGATTTTTAGGTGTGCAATTATAATTATCATAAGAAAAGATATTCCTAATGAAACACTTTTTGAAAAGCTAGAAAAGTCTTTGAATATTTCATAGAAGAAAAATAGAAAGTAAAACCATAAAACTATCGTTATAATTAGAGTTAGGGATAAAGAATATTCTTTTGCGAACAGTATAAAAAATAAAGGAGAAATAGTATGAAAAAATGAATCAATTGGTGCAATATACTTATTTTTCAATATAATTTTTGGCCATTCTTGACTCAAATACTGCCATTTTGCAGTTATGCTTCCTTCTGCTTCATTTATTATTTTATCAGAATTTATGCTTTGGATAGAAGGTAATGCGTTTATGTTTGTTATAAAAGAGATAATTAGTATTAAACCTAGAATCAAATGAATTCCTGCTTTTTTCATTATTATATTAAAGAGAAGGAGTTTATAAATCCTAAAGATATCCTTTTTTAGTGGAGATTAATATATTAGTTATTTCTTTTCTCCTGTTTCTTTAAGAGATTCACCTACAGATTCTAGTGCTTTAATCGTTCCTTTTAATTTTCTTGCTCCTGCTTCAGTTTCTATTTCTGCTTTTGACGCTTCAATCATCATCTTTCTTTTCATTATCCATGGGCCTGCTTGAGTTATTCCAAGATTAACTATTATAAATACTATAAATGCGGTACCTAGGCCAATATATATTGCATAAATTCCAAACGAAGTAAACACTCCAGTTGTTGCTGTAATTATTTTATTTGAGAGTCCTAAATTGGCTGAAATTATTCCCATTAATCCTGCAATTATCCAAGAAGTTCTTTTTGAGAATGCACTAAATGAACTTAAAATATCTCCAAATGTAACTGTTATTAGGAGCCAAATTGCAACAGATATTATTAATGCACTTGTTGGGTCAGATACTAGTGTTGTTGGAGAACCAAAAAGATATTTTGCCAATGTTTTGATTATGCTAGTTATTTGAGTGATAATCTCTTCAGATAGGTTTGCAATTTCTTCTAGATTTAATGCAGATACAAATGGAATAATCGCTAGTGTAACTAAAGTTCCTAAAATTAATCTATTTCCCTTTTTATTAAAGTTCATATTATTTACTATTTTTCTTCTTTTTTAGAGTGAAGATCTCTTTTAATTAAAAAAATAAAAAAATAAAAAATTTATTTTTAAGCTTTTTCTCCTTTGGAGAATGCTGATTCAACTTCTTTTAATCCAGATATAGCGTTTTTTACTTTGCTACTGCCTTTTTCGGATTTCATTCCTTCGATTTCAGCTTGTCTGTTCATTCTCCATCGTCTTGCTGCTCCTCCAATACCTAGATTAAGAGTAACTGCTGCTGCAATGCCTCCAACAATCATTAGAACTATTCCTAATGCTCTTATTCCTACTGCAAAGCCCATTATTGTTGCTAACCATGAAT
>ERZ1292629.3192-Hain-H43-01um-R1-3192-length-12869-cov-8_pt1 | contig 12869 bp, 13 predicted proteins | sample MGYA00564399_ERZ1292629 | MGnify/ENA primary metagenome ERZ1292629 (study PRJEB36523, sample SAMEA6512636) | groundwater metagenome | collected 2019-01-08 | study: AquaDiva: Metagenomics assemblies of 32 groundwater samples | reverse complement strand
AGGCCTTGTTGCTTTTGTGTCATATCTGAATACAGAACCTCTTTGATAAAGTTTTAATGGAAGATCCCTGTGGCTTCTTACCCATAGGGCAAACATAGGCGTGAAAACAGTTTCGCTCGTTGGCCTTAAAGCAAGTCTTTCTTCATTTTCTCCTTTACCATTTTTTCCGGTTTCGAGCCAAAATACCTCTGGAGTGAATCCCTGAATATGGCTGGCCTCTTTTTTTAAATTTGATTCAGGAATAACAGAAGGCATTATGACGGGAAGATGACCCTTTTCCTGAAGCTCTTTTTCAAACATGTCATACAGCTTTTCTATCATCAATGTTCCCCATGGTCTTATAGTTATGAACCCCTTTATGCCGAGTCTTAAATCAACAATTTCTGCTTTTTCTATCACTTGGGAATACCATTCGGAAAAATTTTCGGCTTTTTTTGCAGTAAGACCTCCGCTGCTTATTCTGTTTTGCTTGTTTTTTGTCATGTTTATCACTAAAAGCTTATTTGTTTAATAAATGTTTTCTTGGCTGTTTTTTTAAGAAAGATTAAAAAATGGTCTCGTTTAAAGCTTCAGCAGAAACATCATTTACCGCCTGTTTTATGTAGTTTGATTCCAGGGCAAATCCAAGGTTTTCTCCCCCGCTTATCTTGAAGTTGTTTATCCCTATGACTTCTCCATTCTTGCCTATAAGGGGGCCGCCGGAATTTCCGGGATTAAGGGCAGCATCGATCTGTATGTATGCATCTATTTGACTTGGTCCCTTTCTGTGAATTCCCGAGACAATGCCTTCAGAGACAGAGAACACCAAACCATAAGGATTCCCTATAGCAATCACTTTTTCACCGATTTTAACATCATTGGAATCTCCAAGCTCAAGAGACTTGTAATCCCCACTATCCTGGGATTTCAGGAGCGCGATATCTAATATTCCATCATATCCTATGAAATCAACATCAATCCTTTCTCCAAGATAGTTTACAGCATATATTCCTGTTGCAAGATCTCCAGATGAATCTGCCAAAACATGTGCGTTAGTGATTATATATCCATCCTTGTCAATGAAAAAGCCTGTTCCCTGGCCAGAATCTGTCCTTATGATTACTACAGAAGGAAGAGACGATTCAATAATTCCTGAAAAATCCTCGCTTGCAGAAGCCTTCAACAAGTCGATTTCCTTGTTGCTGCTTTCAACACTGGAACGCAGGCCAAGAAGAGTTGAAGACAAACCATCTATCTGCGCCTGGGTCGATTTCTTGATATCAGACATTTTTTTGTTTAACAAATCATAATTCAGTTCCTGCCTCACGAAAGTCATGTAGGTGAAAACACTTATTACTATCATAAAAATAATAACAATAGTGCTTGCGCTTCCTATAATCCATCTGTGATGGGGCTTGAGAACAATGTGGTGATGGACTATTGGGCGAGGAGAATTTGTTGTCATATATTAAATTATTTTTTTATGTTTATTAATTTTCCCTCTTTCCAATATTCGTAGAAAGGTCCAATAAAAGCTCCAGCAAGGAAAAACCATATATACTCTGCTATTGGGATTCCAAGAAAAAGATTAGCATACCACACATTCTCTAAATACCAGAATTCCTCAATAAATCCAGGTTGTATAAATCTTAAAATAAAATAAATTAGAATACCAACTGTTAGCATTAAAAAACCGCTTATTACACAATCCATAATCAAATCTCTTCTTTTTGATAAAATAAAAAATATTCCAAAACCAAAAGCAATTACAGAAGAATAAAAAGAGCTAATTCCTAATATATAAAAACTACCAAAGAAAAGAGCTATAAACAAAATTGTAAGAGTTAAGAAGCTCAGATTTACAATTTTGGATTTTTTCTTTATTAAAACTTTTTTCTTATAGACTTCTTCATAAATAACTGCCGCGACTCCTCCAATAAAAAAACCAATCAAAAAATCTTCAATACCTATCAAAGTTCCGGTAATTGTCAAAGGTTTCCACCAATCTTGTACATACACTATCTCAGCTAATATCCCTGCAAATCCAAATAAAAAACTAATAACAAGCATCTCTTTTCTGATATTTTTTCTCCAGGAATATAACAAAAGCCAGATTAATAAAAAAACTCCGGACCAAATAAGATATGTATACTGATAATTCACCATTTTCTCTCTTATCTTACTTAAAGGAATACCAACAAATAAAAACCTTTTTATTACTCTAATCCTTGTTGTTTTAAGGGCCTGTAGTGTAATGGATAACATACCGGGTTTCGGCTGAGGAGAACCAAGGTTCTCCTTACACTAACCTCTCCTCTTGGAGAAAAGGAAGTACAGAAAAACCCCGTTGATCTAGGTTCGAATCCTAGCAGGCTCATAAAGAATTAAAATGAAGAATACAGAAGCCGTAAAACCACAGCCAGGAGACCTGGTTGAATTATCTCTTGTAAAGAATTCTTATCATGGAATTTTCCTGGAAAGCCCTGAAAATGAGAAGGGAACTGTCCTGCTTAAACTTGATTCGGGGTATAACATAGGAATTAACAGGAAGAATATCCTGGAGATAAAAATCCTTAAAAGAGCCGGTTCTGAAGCAAACAAAAAGGAAGAAATAAAAATAAAAACAGACAGGGAAAAGCCGAATATAGCCATGATCATTACAGGAGGAACTATTGCAGCAAGATTAAATCCTAAAAAAGGTGGTGTTGATTGGCTTGATACACCTCAAAGCCTGTTCGAATTTTATCCAAGTATTTTTGATAAAGTAAATGTTGCCAAGGTCGAGGTTCCATTTATGAAAGCTAGCGAAGATATGAACTACAAAGACTGGCAGAAAATAGCTAAAACAGCTGAGAAATTGCTGAATGATGTAAATATTAGGGGTTTGATAATAACACATGGAACAGATTTCTTACATTATACTGCTGCAGCTCTTTCTTTTATGTTAAAAAATTTGAACAAGCCTGTTGTTTTGACTTACAGCCAGAGAAGTATCGATAGGGCGAGCAGCGATGCAACACTGAACCTTGAATGCTCTGCTCTTGCTGCTATTTCAGATATCGCTGAAGTGATGCTGGTTGGACACGCTTCCACAAATGATGATTTCTGCTATGCGATGAAAGGGACAAAGGTAAGAAAACTTCATAGCTCGAGAAGAGATGCCTTCAAGCCTGTTAATGCAAAACCAATCGCTAAGATCTGGCCAAATAAGATAGAAATCATTTCTAGCCATAAAGTTAGAGACGATAAAAAAAGGGTAAAAATAGATTCAAAGTTTGAAGAGAAGGTAGCTCTTATTAAAATCTATCCTGGCCAGGATCCTGATATTTTAGATTATTATCAAAGGAAAAAATACAAAGGAATTGTTTTGGAAATGTCTGGATTAGGCCATGCTCCAACAAAAAGGGCTAGGAAGCAATGGACTAAAAAATTAAAAGAAATTCAGGACAAAAAAATTATTATTTGTGCAGCTGCTCAGACAATTTATGGAAGACTAGATCCTTTAGTTTATAGTAATGGAAGAGAATTGATGGAAACAGGGGTTATCTATCTCGAAGATATGCTTGCAGAGACAGCTCTTGTAAAGCTTGGCTGGATTTTGGGACACAAGGAATGGGCCAGAAACAGAGAAACGATAAAGGCAAAGATGCTTGAAAATATCTCTGGAGAATTCAACGACAGGATTGAAGAATAGAAAAGATTTTTTATCTTATCGTGTCAGAGACTGCGGCACCTATTGCTGCGGGGAATGTTAAAAGTACAACTCTCTTAAAAGAAATAAGAGCTTCTAAGCTCCACGAATTTACCTGGATAACTGAAAGGAAAATTGATACAACAATAAAGGAGAACACATAGGTTATAACAACTCTTTTTGTTAGTTCAAGGATATGATATTTCGGATTTGCACTGAGGTGTTCCTTATGATAACGAAAATAAGTGAAGATAGATAAGAAAAAGAAGGTCATAATCATAAGAATAAATGTGTTGAGTAAAGGGATTACTTCCCCAATTCTCCATGCTTCTGCTTGAAATCCTGTTGGGACAGCGACAACACCAGCTCCTATTATAACTTGGATTAGATCATGGAGGTCAAATTGCGCCACTGTCGGACCGATAAGCCTCTTCAGTTTTTCCACACCCCTCTTTTCCATGATTTTAATATGAAAATATGTCTTATTAATGTTTTGATGTTCTGCCCTTATTCTGTTAACTGGTGTTATTTATAACTATAAAGGGGTTACAACAGAAAGGTTTTTAAGTGAAAAATCCTACAAATATCCATGACAATGAACATCAAAGAGCTCGGGCACTTGGAAAGGGATATAACTCAACATTCTGGCGGAAGCCAGCCAGTTCTAGTTTTAGATACGGGCGGGTTAATAGATATTGCAACAGCCATAAGACAATATAATCTTACTCACAAGAACGGGAATGCAAACCCAAAGTACGCGCGAACGACTCTTTTTTTAAAATCTCTTTCCGAACAAGCAAAATCATACATAATCATAACTCCTAGAACTTATCAAGAAATACAAGATCATGGTAGGATGAGATTAAATGAGCATACTTTAGAATTATCTCCTAAAATTGTTGATTTTGCATTAGAAACAATGATTAGTTCTATGGGCTTTGTTTCAAGATTGGAGCGTGAAATAGAACTGGATCAGACCAGATATGATGCACACTGGGCATCTGTACATGGTTGTAGTGACTGCAAAAAAAAGCATTTAGAAGGATGCTCTGACACCGACAAAGAAATTATAGCAACAATTGCTTCTTTGAGTACAAGTAAAGTCCCAGAAGTTGGAAAAGGGATAAATCCTGTTCTAGTTCTCTCTCCCGACGCACACATAATTCGCGGAGCAGAATTTTTAAAAAGGGGCTTTTATAGCAGATATTCAAATATAGTACCCATTTCAACAAGGCACTAATAAAAATAAATAAAATGAAGCCCGGACCAGATTTTGTAAAATATCTAGAAATTCCTCACTTAATGGAAGTTCCTGAGATTTTAAATAGAAACTGTTTGGAAGTTTATGAAAAACTAGATGGTGGAAACAGCCAGGTAAGAGTTTGTGATGGAAGAATTTTTACGGGGAGTAGGGCTAATTTCTTAAACCGGGAAGAACATTTTAGATTTGATTGGTTCAAAGATTTTAATAAATGGACAAAATCTAATCATAGTTTTTACAATCTTCCGGAAAATTTTATAGTGTATGGTGAGTTTTTAGCCCCCCATACTTTAAAATATAAACCTGAATTTGAATCAAGATTCTTTCTTATTGATGTGTATGATTTGTCTAAAAGTCAATTTATTTCTTATCAAAATGCAAGAAGATTACTAGAAGATAGCCTTGGAATTAAAAATATTTTATTTTTAGAAGCCTTAGCAAAAGGAAAGATAAGTATGGAAAAACTAAAAGAAATTACTATGGGGGAAAGCCAATATTCTGAATATGGGAGAGAAGGGGTTGTAATTAAAGATTATTTTAATCAACGTTTTGCTAAATTATGGAGAACAAGCATAGACCTCTCTAAAAAAGGATTAATCGAGGAAATAAATAAGACTATTTTAAGCTTGCAACATACCAATCCATTACTTGCCCCAGGGCACTTATCTTTAATGGTTTACAAAGAATTGAAAAGAAGTGGTAGGCAGGATATTTCCTTAGCAAAGATTAGTGATACAATAAAAGAAGTCGCAAACAAAATTTAATAAACTCTTCTTCTTTTTCTGATTTATGGACACAGATTATGCTGCCTTGGGCTTGCGATCCGGCCTTGAGATTCATCAGCAGCTTGACACAAACAAGCTATTCTGCAGCTGCCCATCTCTTTTAAGGAAGGATGAGCCAGATTTTAAAGTAAAAAGAAAACTTCATGTTGTTGCTGGGCAATCAGGAGAGATTGATATTGCAGCAACCCATGAGGCTTCTCTTGAAAAAGAATTCACATATGAAGGCTATTCAGACACTAATTGCCTTGTGGAACTTGATGAAGAGCCCCCGCATATGATAAATCTAAACGCTCTGAAAATTGCCATGCAGATTGCAATTCTTCTCAATTGCAAAATTCTTCCAATAAGCCAAGTAATGAGGAAGACAGTGATTGACGGAAGCAATACGAGCGGATTTCAAAGAACTGCCCTGATTGCACAAGATGGGTTCATAGAAACGAGCAATGGAAAAGTTGGCATAGCAACAATCTGCCTTGAGGAAGATGCTGCAAGAATAATTGACAAGGAAAAAGGAATATTCAGGCTTGATAGGCTGGGAATTCCTCTTGTGGAGATTGCGACAGATTCCAGCATAAAAAATCCCCAACAGGCAAAAGAAACAGCATTGAAAATTGGGGAAATTTTGAGAATTCTTCCTGTAAAAAGAGGTCTTGGAACAATAAGACAAGATGTTAACCTTTCCATAAAGGGAGGAAAAAGAGTGGAACTCAAAGGCTTTCAAGACATAAGAAATGTGGAAAGAGCAATGGAATTAGAGATTGCGAGGCAGCAAACTTTGGTTACACATGGAAAAAGCATTCCTGAAGTAAGGGCAGTCAATGAAGACGGAAGCTCAAGATTCTTAAGGCCATTGCCGGGAGCAGCCAGAATGTATCCTGAAACAGACATCCCTATTCTTAAGATTTCAAGAGAAATGATTGACGAAGCGAGAAAAACTCTGCCTAAAATTAGCGGAGAAGATTTGCAAATTGAAGGATTGAATAAAGAGATGATTTCTTTGTTATTGAAACAGAAGAAGGTTGAAGAACTGAAGGAATTCATGCATATTATAAAAAATCCCAAGCTAATCGCAAAAACACTTTTGATTTTCCCAAAAGAGATTGCAACTAAAGAAAAAAAATCTCTTCAAGAGATAGAAAAAATCCTCAACAGAGATGTTCTCGGCAATGTTCTGGAAAATGTTCACAAGGGGAAAATTAAGGAGTCTGAGGTAAAAAATACCCTGTTAGAAATTGTGCAAGGCCGAGAATCTGAAGAAACAGAAAAAGAGCACGAGAATGCCGAAGAAAAGATTATTAAAATAATAAAAGAAAAGCCAGGATTGTCCATGAATGCCTACATGGGGCTTGTTATGAAAGAGTTCAAGGGAAGAATTTCAGGAAAAGAAGCCTCAGAAATTATTAAGAAGCATGTTAAGTAATTTAAGAAATTTTAGAAAATATTAAAAACTCTTTCTGAATAGGTTAATCATTGAAAAGATTAAATGGTTCCGAAAAAAATATTTTTTACAAAGGGGGTTGGGCGTCATAAGGAAAAACTTGCTAGTTTTGAAGCTGCCTTGCGAGACGCAGGAATAGAAAAATTTAACCTTGTTTATGTTTCAAGCATTCTTCCACCTTATTGCAAAATAATAAGTATGGAGGAAGGCCTTAGACTTATGAATCCCGGAGAAATAATTCACTGCGTCATGGCCAGGGCAGAGACAGAGGAGCATAACAGGCTTATTGTTTCATCGATAGGAGTTGCTATTCCAAAAGAAGGGGATCATTATGGTTATCTTTCAGAACATCATGGCTATGGAGAAACAGATGAAAAAGCAGGAGATTATGCAGAGGACTTAGCTGCTAGTATGTTAGCGACAACTTTGGGGATTGAATTTGACCCTGAGAAAAGCTGGGACGAAAGAGAGCAGGAATACAAGGCCTCTGGAAAAATTTTTAGGACGAGGAACATAACCCAGTCTGCTGAAGGAAAAGACGGAATATGGACAACAGTGATTGCAGCCGCAGTTCTTCTTGATTCTAATGGCAATACAAGCAATCAATAATTTAATAAATCTCTTTTCCTCTTTCTAGGCATATGGAAAGAACTTACATTTCTGCCTTAAAACCAGGGAAAGATGTCTTTCTTCAGGGTTGGGTTCACGATATAAGAATCCTTGCAAAAATGAAATTTATCCTTCTAAGAGATTCTTCCGGAATTGCCCAGTGTGTCTTAAAGCAGGGAACAAATGGATTTAGTGATGAATTAACACTTGAAAGTGTCGTTGAGATTACAGGAAAAGTTAAAAGCGCCAAACTGACAAATGAAGAATTGACTTTGAAAAATGTGGAAGTCGATGTCTCTGATTTGAAATTGTTAAACAAGGCAGAAAATCTCCCGATACAGGTTAATGAAAAAGGAGCTGGAGCAGAATTGCCGACAAGGCTTGATAACAGGTCTTTGGATGTTAGAAAACCAAAAATTGCCGCAATTTTCAAGATACAGAGCACAATAATCAATGGATTCAGAGAATTTTTTTATGGAAAGGGATTTACCGAAATACAGCCTCCGGGAATAATAGCAACAAGCACAGAAGGAGGAACAGACCTTTTTGAAGTCAAGTATTTTGACAAAAAAGCCTACCTGGCCCAGAGTCCGCAGTTGTATAAGCAGCTAATGGCTATTTCACTTGAAAAAGTATTTTCCACAAGCACTGTCTGGCGCGCAGAGAAGCACGATACGACAAAGCACATAAATGAGATAAGGCAGATGGATATTGAAGTTGCCTTTACTGATGATAAGGGAGTGATGAAATACCTTGAAGAAGCTATTCAGCATATTGTAAGAAAAGTTTTGAAAGAATGCAAAGAAGAATTGAATCTTTTGAGAGTAAAATTAGAAGTTCCAAAAGCCAAATATCTAACTTACAGCGAGGCAATTGCTCTTTTGAATAAACACGGCTTTAAGCTTAAATCAGGAGATGATTTTGAACCAGAAGCTGAAAAAAAACTTTGCTCTCTTTTTCCTAATACTATAATATTCACATATGAATGGCCTTCAGAGATAAAACCATTTTATATCTGGCCAAAAAATCTGGAAAAGGGGCTTTCAGGAGGATTTGATGCAGTCTACGGAGGATTTGAAATCAGCTCTGGCGGACAAAGGGTTCACATTCCGGAAATTTTGATAAAGCAACTGAAGAAAAAAGGGCTTAATCCTGAAAGTTTCAAATGGTATGTGGATGCTTTCAGATATGGGGCTCCATTTCACAGCGGATGGAGCATCGGCCTTGAAAGGCTGACTCATGCAATCTGCAAGCTCGATAATATAAGAGAGGCGACTCTTTTTCCGAGGGACAGAAGAAGGCTGACGCCTTAATTTTTTGTTTCTGAAAGATGGAAAGATTTATATATAACTTATAAATTATAATTTATATGAAAACGATAGCACTAAAGGAAAAAACATTCGGTTTAATCAAGGAACTGAAGGAGAAAGAAAAAGCAGGCTCTTTTGATGAGCTAATAGTAGAGCTTATAATGAACAAGGAGAAAATACCAAGATCTATGTTTGGCGCCTTAAAAGGCAAGGCTAAGCCATTCACCAGAAAAGAAAGAGAAGAAATTATGGGGGATGAAGAAAGATGGCAATAGTCTTTGATACTTATGCATGGGTAGAATACTTTAATGCTACAAAAAAAGGAATCATTGTTAAGACATACCTTGAAAAAGAAGAAATCATTACCCCGGCAATTGTCTTATTGGAACTGAGTTACAAATCCGATAAAGAAGGATGGGATTTTGATAAATATTTAAGCTTCATAAAAACAAATTCGAAGGTTGTTTGGATTAATGAAAAATTCATCTTAACTTTTGGAAAAGCTTATAATGATGTAAAAAAGCAGGTTAAACATATTGGCATTACAGATATTATAATAATACACACAGCTAAAATGAATGATGCCCAGGTCTTAACTGGAGACGATCATTTTAAAAAAATAAGCGGAACAATAATGCTTTAACCAAAAATGCCAGAAGAAAAATTCATATCAATCGCAGAGGCACTGAAAAAAGGAAGCGGAAAAGTTTCTGTTCGCGGCTGGATATATAGAGAAAGGGGAAGTAATGAATTTAAGTTCCTTGTTTTAAGAGATTCTTCAGATATAATACAGTGCGTTTTGAAAAAAGAAAAATTCAAGGATAAATGGGAAGAAATTGACAAATTGCAGGTAGAAGCAAGTGTTGAAATTTCCGGAACAATAAAAGAAGACAAGAGAGCTCCTACGGGATATGAAATAGAAGCAGATAAGATAATTATTGTAGGAAAAAGCGAAAGTTTTCCAATAAACAAAAGCCTGAATGAGGAACTTCTTGGAGACAGGAGACACCTTTGGCTTCGCAGCAGAAAGATGAATGCCATAATGAAAGTCAGAGATACTGTTTTAAGGGCAATGAGAGAACACTGGCACAAGAAAGGATTCTATGAGTATCATAGTCCAAGTCTTCTTGGAATGCAGGCAGAAGGGGGTTCAACACTGTTCAAGGTTGATTATTTTGGAAAACCCCTTTATCTAAGCCAGACATGGCAGTTGCATGCAGAAGCAGGAATTTTTTCCCTGGAAAAGATTTTCACGATACAGCCAAGCTTTCGTGCAGAAAAGAGCAAAACCAGCAGGCATTTAACAGAGTATTGGCATGCAGAGATGGAAGCTGCATGGGAAGGCTTTGATTATCTGCAAGATGACGCAGAGCAGCTGATAAAGCACATCATTGAAAAAGTTTTGCAAGAAAGAAAGCCAGAATTGGAAATTCTTGGAAGAGATGCAAAAAAACTGGAACCGGTTTTAAAAAAGAAATTCCCGAGAATAACTTACGACGAAGCCCTGAAGCTTCTTAAGGAAAAAAAGAAGATAAGCATTCAATGGGGCAAGGACCTGAGGACAATAGAAGAAGACGCGCTGTCTGCAATTTATGACACGCCAATAATAGTCAGGAATTATCCTAAAATTGTGAAAGCATTCTACATGAAAGAAACGCCTCGAACGCCGGAGGCACGAAAAGGGAAAGAAACTGTTCTTGGTTTTGACATGATTGCTCCTGAAGGTTATGGAGAACTTGTCGGAGGAAGCCAAAGAGAGGAAGATATTGAGAAGCTGAAGAAAAATTTGAAAGCGCAAGGCGAAGACCCAAGCAAATATGAATTCTATTTTGATACGAGAAGATACGGAAGCGTTCCGCACGGAGGGTATGGAATGGGTGTTGAGCGTGTTATCTCTTGGATATGTGGTTTGGAAACAATAAAAGATGCAATTGCCTTTCCAAGGACAATGACAAGATATAGTCCTTAGCATTTATTAAAACCTGAAAAATCCTGCACAACACTTAAAAACCTCTGGCTTTTCCTTTTTTTATGAAGATAAACGGCAGCGTTGAATTGAAGTGGCTGGGGCACGCAGGATTTTTGGTGAAAAATTCAAAAATAATTTACATAGACCCTTATAACATCAAAGATGGATTGGAAAAGGCAGATTTAATCCTGATTACACACAGCCATTACGACCATTGCAGTTTTGCAGACATGGACAAAATTGTTAAGGAAGGAACAAGAATAATAGCTCCGGCTGACTGCCAAAGCACTATTGCAAAATTCAAAATCCCCCTGAAACTAGAGATGATAGAGCCAGGCCAGGAATTTGAAGTCTGGGACATGAAGATTTCAACTCTTCCCTCTTACAATCTCGACAAGCATTTTCATCCGCAGTCAGACGGATGGGTTGGTTATGTGATGAAAATCGGAGACACAATAATCTATCATTCAGGTGATACTGACTTAATACCTGAAATGCAGAAGCTTACCGGATATAAACATCAGGGAAAAGAATTTGTCGCCTTGCTTCCTGTCGGAGGAAGATTCACAATGAGCGCAGAAGAAGCGGCAGAAGCTGCAGGAATAATAAAACCAACGCTTGCAATTCCAATGCACTGGGGTTCAATCGTAGGCAGCGAGGAAGACGCAAAAGAATTCGTTGAACTTTGCAAAGAAAAGGAGATTAGGGCTGAAATTTTGGAGAAAGAGTGATTCTTTAATATATTTTTGATAAAGAAATATACAATTTTAATCTAAGGAATAATAAAATAGCCTATCTTCTAATAAAAAATTATCAATTTTTAGCAAAAGTATCAATAATCTTTCAAAAGTATAATTAAAAATATTCATTCTGGGTCACAGAAATATTTTTAAAGAAGGAGATACTGTATCTTTCATATATTTAATTTATTCTTTCGGGGGATTGAGTAAATTAAATTGGATGAACTTTTTCTTTGGTGATAGTTGGAAGTGTATCAGCTATTTAAATCTTTCGTGAAAACGAGGGAGACGAGGCTGATTTCAACCTCTGACAAAAATATAGAAATGTAAGGAGGTAAAAAAACAAAAAAGATGGTATTAGATTTTGCAAGAGAAGCAATAGATAATGTTTCAACCCACAGCATCAACTTCGATGATCTTAAAGCCGGAAAGGCAAACATTAAGGTTATTGGGGCTGGCGGCTGCGGAACCAACATGGTTACCTGGCTTTTCAACAAAGGAATTGAAGGCGCTACTGTCTATGCAGCAAATACAGATGCTTTGCACTTAAGTGTTGCTAAGGCTGATGAAAAACTTCTTCTTGGTAAAGAACTTACCCGTGGTCTTGGAGCAGGCGGAAAGCCCAAAATTGGCAGAGAGGCAGCAAAAGAAGCAATAATTGATCTTAAGAAAGCTGTTTCAGGAGCTGATATGGTTTTCGTTCTTTCAGGACTTGGAGGAGGAACAGGAACAGGCGCAGCACCAGTTATTGCGCAACTAGCTAAGGAAACAGGGTCTGTAGTTATTGGCGTTGTTACGATGCCTTTTGAATCTGAAAAAGCAAGAATAGAAAAGGCAGAGTGGGGCCTTCAGGAACTCAGAGAATGCACAGATACATGTATTGTTCTTGACAATAACAGGCTTGTAGACATTGCAGGGCAGCTTCCAATAGAGCATGCTTTTGCAGTTGCAAACGAGCTTGTTTCTACTATGATAAAAGGAATTGTTGAGACGATAACTTTGCCAAGTCTTATCAACCTTGACTATGCAGATGTTTCTGCAATAATGAAGGGTGGTGGAGTTGCAGTTATAGGTATTGGAGAAGACG
>ERZ1292629.3190-Hain-H43-01um-R1-3190-length-12883-cov-7_pt1 | contig 12883 bp, 14 predicted proteins | sample MGYA00564399_ERZ1292629 | MGnify/ENA primary metagenome ERZ1292629 (study PRJEB36523, sample SAMEA6512636) | groundwater metagenome | collected 2019-01-08 | study: AquaDiva: Metagenomics assemblies of 32 groundwater samples | reverse complement strand
GGTGCTCAGAAATCTTTGATTTCTGACATGTGGTGGCACATTGTTTTTTTGATAAATATAAAATAAATAACTTAACAATCAACAAATGCCATAACTTATCAGATTTAACATTACCAATAATTCTCTTATTTTATTCTCTTTTCATTAGTTTGTTGATTCTCATTAGAAATTCTTTTGCAGTCAAGAGATAGGATTTTATTGTTTTTATGTCCAGGCTGTGTGTTTTCAGATTATCGAGCATGATGATTATCCTGTCTTTTCTTATAAATTCAACTGCACTCTGCTTGTGTTTCTGGTTTATTTCAATTATTTCTTTTATTTTTATTATTTGTTCCACTGTTAGGTGGTTTCTTGAATAAATATCAAAAAATCTTTTTATTTTTTCTTCCTCATGCTTAAGAATATTAAGGTCTTTTGAAAATGTTTCATAGTCAACTATTGCTATTATCAGATTGATTATTGACTGGTAGATTTCTTCAAATATCTTTAATATGAGTCTTCTGTCATTTATAAGAGGATATGTTACATAAGCCATGTGGTCTGCTATTTGAAGATGTCTTATTGCTTTTGCTAAATTGTCCTGAAACTGTTGCATTTTAATTAATTGCTTTTTTATCTTACATAATATCCAGGGAGAATTTGTTAATATAATTATAGGTTGATTTTAATTACTGGTGGATAGGGAAAAATGAGAGATTTCATGGATTGAAAGAACTATCTAATTTTAAGATGCAGTAAAATATTATTAATGTGATAAATTAAGAAATGTTTGTGAGAAGCAAAAGTTATGAACAGATGCTTCGCTTAATCAACAGACGCCATAACTGATAAGCCTTTATGATACCAAAATATCAGTAATGTAAAAATCTGAGGAGTTATGGAGATGAGATGATTAAGAAAAGATGAGCAATAGAAGTTATAAATCAGAAGCCACAACAAATCAACAGATGCCATAACTGCAAAGTCATTTATGATACTGATAAATTTAAATTCAGCTCAAACTCAAAATAGCTTCTGCTAAATCCAAAAGTAATGACTTATAGTGAATAACATTAATTTCCGTGACTTTTAATGTTATTCCCTAAATAGTAAATCACTAACGCTTATACGATTATTAAAGTGATTTCCTATAACTTAAATTTAGAATTGCTTCAGTTAAGTCGCCAAAAGTAAGGACTTAACTTAAATTTAGAATTGCTTCAGTTAAGTCTCCGTCAGAATCTTCAAGTGCTTGTTTTGCCTGTTCTTCAGAACAGCCTGTTTTTTCAATTATTGTTTTGATGTCTTCTGCAAATTTGGAATCCTCATCATTTTCAGATGACGAGCTTGCATTTTCTTCAGAAATATCTCCAGAAATCTGAAAATTAGTATTGCCCTGCATTTTTATTTTCATTACAGAAGGATTTTCTATGACTATGTTTTTATCTTCACATTCAATAATTACTCTTTTTGCAGGAATTTCTTCCTGAGCCATTCCCATCTGCTTCATTAAAGCATTCATTTTTTTTGGGTCTATTGAAGGAAACATTTTATTGTTTGTTTTTTAGTTTTGTATATTTAATTAGTTATAAATGTTAAAAACTTAGAGTTTTTATAATTAACTAAAATGTGAGCTGTTAAGTTAAAGTCACTTTTAGAAATATATTTTATATTATCTATTTGTTTTTAAATTAAAATAATGTTATAAAATAATGAATGAAACTTTAAATTATGGATTTAGAATCAGATACTACAAAGCAGGTTCTAGCCCAATTCAAGGGTTATCCGTTCGTACATTAAATGCACTAGCAGAAAGGATTGAACGAGAATGGGTTAATGTAACTTATAAGGAAGATAGAATAAACAGAACGGATGGTTATATTCTTAGTGAGAATTATGTAGAGGTTAATAAAAGAGTCGATAGAAGTTTAGAAGTCGATACAATAACTTTTGTTAGCGAAACGCAAGAAGGTTTAGAAAAAGCAGTTGAAACTTTTAGATTACCTTTTTCTAAAACTCAGATTATTGCAACGCATAAATAATAAATCTAAACACTAGCCATTTTAATCAATCCTAACCACCTATTTTCTCCTAAATCTAAATCTTGACCTGCTAACTGGCAAGGAACTTTATCTATTTTTATACTGCAACAGGATAGAAAATCTTTAGAACTGCTACAAGAGCTATTATAAAAATTACAAATATAATTATATAAGCAGGTTTTAGCATGAATCTGCTTTTGTATTCTTCATTATAATGCATTAAGCCGCCATAACTTGATGGTAAGCTGAAACCTTGATTTGCCATATTAATTAAAGAATATAACTATTTTTAAAGTTATTGTTAGCCTTTGTTCTGTCCAGAGTTAAAAATTAATACATTTTTGCACAATTATTTCCTCGTTTTTGATTTGTTCTCCCTCATTAATAGGGGGAGAAAAATAAAAAACAGGCTATTTTTGGAGAATATAAGTCTATCATAAGATTATTCCGGACAGAGCAGATTATCTTCTAGTCAGAAAAGGTTCTATTCTCTGTTTTATATCTGGAGATGCATGAATTAATCTATTGCCCTCTGGAGTTTGAGTATAACTTAGAATTTTACATCCTCTTGCTTCAAGAGCCCAGGATAATCTATATGATTCTACGTCTTTAACTAATTCAGGATTTTCTTCTGTTCCTCTTGTTGAACTATATACTAATTCTGCTGTTGGCTGTTCAAGACCATTAGATGATGCAATATGATTTGTTTGAGGAGGAGCATTTAACATTAATTGCCTTGTTGATTCATCACAATCTAAGCCTTGTCTTAAATATAAATCAAGGGTAGTTCTACCTTCTCCTAATTTTGGATGTGCCCATACAAGATGAACTGCTCTCTCAAAGCTATTTTCTTTTGGATTTACATAGAGAAATCCATTTGTTTGCTTTTCCATTATTTTTTCTTGTTTTGAGGGTTTTTAATTATTTGTATACAAGAACATAAGATTTAAAACATAATCCTGCTTCAAGATTTCATGGCAGAATACAATGCAAAGGAAGTTGAAGAGAAGATTAGAAAGTCCGAGAAATCAAAGATTTCTGGTCCTTATAATCCTAAAGAGGTTGAAAAAAGGATTATAAGTTTTTGGGAGAAGGAAAAAATCTATAAGTTTAATTCAAATGCAAAAGGAAAAGTTTTTTCAATTGATACTCCGCCGCCTACTTTATCTGGAAAAATGCACATTGGACATGCATATATGTATTCACAGATGGATTTTATTGCAAGATTTCAAAGAATGTATTGTGGGAATGTTTTTTATCCGTTTGGAACTGATGACAATGGGCTTCCTACTGAAAGATTAATTGAAAAATTGAAAAATGTCAAAAGCAAAAAGATGAAGAGAGAAGAGTTTATACAACTCTGTGTCAAGACATTAAAAGAAATAACTCCTGATTTTATCCAGGACTGGAAAAATCTTGGTGTTTCATGCGATTATGAACTTTATTATTCCACTATTAATGATAATTCAAGGAGATTATCACAGAAATCTTTTATAGAGCTTTTTAAAAAGGGATTTATCTATAAAAAAGCATTTCCAGGTTTATGGTGTCCTGAATGCCAGACTTCTGTTGCACAGGCTGAACTTGAGGATAAGGAACTGCCTTCGTTATTTTCAACAATCAGGTTTAAATGTCAAGGAAAGGATCTTTTAATTGCTACAACTCGTCCTGAATTACTTGGTGCTTGTGTTGCAATTTTTGTAAATCCAAAAGATAAAAGATATAAAAATCTTGTTGGAAAAAAAGCAAAAATACCTTGGTTTGATTTTGAAGTTCCTGTTATTGCAGATGAGAGCGCTGATATTGAAAAAGGAACAGGAGCAATGATGGTTTGTTCTTATGGAGACAAGTATGATGCAGAAGCAATCAACAGGCATAAATTAAATCCCAAAATAGTTATTGATAAAGATGGTACAATGAACAATACAGTTATTGGTTTTGAAGGACTTAAGATAAAAGATGCTAGAAAAAATATCCTAAATAAGCTCAAAGAATATAATTTAATTACAGAACAAAAACAAATATTACATGCTGTTAATACTCATGATAAATGCGGAACAGAAATTGAGTTTCTGCCCACTGAACAATGGTTTATAAGAATTCTTGACAAAAAGAAGAAATTTATTGAACAGGGAAATAAAATAAAATGGCATCCTGAATTCATGCATAAAAGATATGATAATTGGGTGAATGGCTTGGAATGGGACTGGAATATTTCAAGAGACAGGCATTTTGGTGTTCCTATTCCTGTTTGGGAATGTGAAAAATGTCGTGAAATTATTATTGCTGATGAAAAAGAGCTTCCTGTTGAACCTACTTCAATAAAGAAAAAATGTCCTAAGTGTAAATCTGATGCAGTTGGAGAAAAAAAAGTTCTTGATACATGGATGACTAGTTCTATTTCACCGCAACTGGCAAGCTCATTAGTTAAAAATAAAGTGAAAATTCCATTTTCACTACGTCCTCAGGCACATGATATTATTAGAACCTGGCTGTTTTATACTGTTGTTAAGTCTTTGTATCATGAAAATGAAATTCCCTGGGAAAATACTTCTATTTCAGGATTTGTTACAATGAGTGGAGAAAAAATGAGCAAGAGCAAAGGAAATGTAATAAGTCCGCAGGAAGTTATGAAGAATTATAGTTCAGATGCGCTTAGATTCTGGGCTGCAGGCTCAAAATTAGGAGAGGATTTGGATTATCAGGAAAAGGATTTGATTGCAGGAAAAAAGTTTGAAACTAAATTATGGAATGCATCAAGTTTTGTATTTATGAATTTGAAAGACTACAAGGGCAAGAAACCTGCAAAGATTGAGAAGATTGATGAATTGTTTTTGAATAAATTAAATCAGCTTGTTCTGTTCTGCACAGAAGCTTTTGAAAATTATGAATATTCAAGAGCGAAACTTGAAACAGAAAAATTCTTTTGGCAGATGTTTTGTGATAATTATCTGGAGATTGTTAAAAAGAGAATATACGAAAACAAAAATGGAAAAGATAGTGTGCAATATGTTCTTTATAATTCTCTGCTTACATTGCTTAAATTAATTGCACCAATAATGCCTTTTATTACAGAAGAAATTTATCAAACTTATTTTAAGAAAATTGAGAAGGATAAATCTATACATATTTCTTCTTGGCCTGTGGTAGCAAGTTCTTTATCTAAAGATAAAGAAGATTCCATATTTCAATTATTCATTGATGTTTTAACTAAAGTCAGGCAGGAAAAATCAAATAACAAGAAATCAATGAAAGCTGAGATAATTCTTTCATTGGATAAAGAGACAATGGGAAAATTAAAGGATATTCTTGAGGATTTGAAGGATGTTTGTTGCGCTAAAGAGATTAAAGAAGGGAAGTTTGGAGTGGAGTTTGTTTAGCTTTATTTGAAACTAAAATGTAGTTACGATTGAAGCCAAATATTATAATCAGGGCCTGATTATTTTTTCATCTGTCCAGAAATCTATTATTCTAAAAGTAACTTTTTTGCTTCGGAGGTACTCTTCTATTTTTTTATAATTTTCAATTGGAACAATTATAGTGCCTTTACCAAATCTTTTAGAGTTTGTTTTTTCAACTAATCCAAGATATTTTTTGCTTTTTATATTAAATCCGAATAATGTCCTAAAAACAACAATCCTTTTTTTATCAGGTTTTATATTTTCGAATGAAACTAGGGCATAATGATTTATTCTATCTGACTCTGCTTTATATTTTCCGTATAAAATTATACCATTAATCATAATGCTTCTCTTTAGATTTTTCCATTCTCCAGAATCAAGCTCTCCAGTCATAGTATGAATTTCTCTTTTTATCCCTTTTAGCCCCCATTCTTTAAATTTTTTTGTTCCTTCATAAATTTCAAGGGCTTTTTCAACTTTTTTATCAATTTTTTCTTTTGAATCTAGAAATAAATCAACATCAGACTCATTATCAAAATCCCCTCTTGCAATAGAACCGTATAATATAATCCTATTTATCTCTGGAATTTTAGAGACTAGATAGGATGCAAAATCCATTGCAAAAGATATAAGCTCATTTTTTTCTTGCATTTTGAAGTTCTTTATTTATTATCTCCCTTAAATTATTAAAATAAGTTATTACTTCTTTAATTCTTTCTGGAGGTTTTCTTTTACCATAGCATAACACGTTTCTTTCAAGCTCTATTTTCATCATCAGGTTTAATATTTCCTTTTTTTGTGGAAAATCTGGAGGCAATCTTTTTTCAGCAAGTTTCTTTGTTTTGAATATTCTATGGTCAAATTTTTCTCCTGAACTTCCTGTCAAATTAAGCTTATGCAGGAATATAGAAAATAATTCAACTGAGCCTTGGGATATATTAAATCCAATATCTCTTTGGTTTTCTTCAATACCTTCTTCAATATCTCTGTTTATATGCTTTAAATGTTCTTTATATGCTGCTTCGTGCTCCTCAATAATCATCTTGCCTATTAATATTTGTTACTTTTGTAACAATATTTTATTACTAATGTAACAAAGTTTATAAAACTTTCTATTGTTACTTTCGTAACATTATTTTATTACTTTTGTAACAACTGAAATTCTTGTGAAAATCAAGAGGTAATTTGAGTATAATGAATGAAATTAAGGAAGGTGAGTTTGAGGTGGAGTTTGTATAAGATTATAATCATTTATATAAATGTTTATAATCGTATTTTTAGTTAATATTTCATGAGTAAAAATTTGGGTTGTTTCATTAGCGAAGAATTTAGGAGACAATTAGAAAATGCTACATCTCAAACTCACTTAACAGTTATTGCAACAATTCGAGAATCTTCAGAAGTAACAGAAGCAGTTAAAATGGCTGGAAAAGGATATAGAAGGTCAAGTCCAGAAGAAAGACAAGCAATAACCGAAGCAGAAACTAGAATGATGGAGCCAGTTAGCAAATATTTAGAGGGGTTAGGAGTTAGATATTCTTCTATGAGAGCTATTCATGTTGTTACTGCTCAGATGACTCCTCAACAAATTTTAGATTTTGTAAAACAACCATATGTAGCAATTGTTTGTCTTGATACTAAAGTAGTTCTTATTGACTAGCAAAACCCTTATATAATTAGATATTTTCTTTATTATTAACTTAAATTAATTAAATATAATCCTTTAATATTAATAACATGGCATTAGACGAACAGCAGAAATTCAAGCTTGAGGATTTTGTTGAACGAATGAAATCTTACAGGGCAAGGCATACAGAACTTATAACTGTCTATGTGCCAGCAGGCATGGACTTAAATCTAATTACAAGACAGCTTGAAGCTGAGAAGAGCACTGCCGCGAACATTAAATCAACAGGAACAAGAAAAAATGTTGAAGCTGCTCTGGACAGCCTGGTAAGATATTGCAAGCAGACAAGATTTGCTCCTAAAAACGGAGTTTGCTTGTTTGCTGGAAATGTTTCGCAGGTTGAAGGACAGGATAATTTTATTATAGAGATATTTGAGCCTCCTGAAGAATTAGGCATGAGATTATACAGATGTGACCAGACTTTTGTTCTTGACCCTCTGGATGAAATGCTTGAGATAAAGGAATTATATGGATTATTAGTTATTGAAAGAAAAGAAGCAACAATTGGAATGCTGGTTGGAAAGAAAATAAAAGTTTTGAAACACTTGAATAGTTTTGTTCCTGGAAAAGTAAAAGCCGGAGGTCAGAGCGCAGCTCGTTTTCATAGAATTACAGAAGGACTTGCTAAAGATTTTTATAGAAAAATTGCAGATATAGTTAAGACAGAATTTTTTAGTTTAAAAGGTCTTAAAGGAATTTTAGTTGGAGGACCTGGACCAACTAAAGAGGATTTTTTGAAAGAAGGAAATTTAGTTACTGCTCTTATGGATAAAGTACTTGCTGTAAAGGATATTGGTTATGCTGATGAGCATGGCTTGGAATTATTAGTTGAAACTTCGCAGGATGTTTTGGCTGGCCAGGATATTGTAAGGGAGCAGAAACTTCTTGAAAAATTCTTTAATACTTTAGGAAAAGAAAAAGATAAGGCTGCTTATGGGAAAGAAGCTGTTGAAAAGGCATTATCTTATGGGGCTGTTGAAACTTTATTTTTAAGTAAAAAATTACCAAAAGAAGAAGTAAGAAAATATGAAAAAATGGCGCAGGAAACTTCTGTAAAAGTTGAAATTATTTCAGGAGATCTTGATGAAGGTATGCAATTCTTTAATTTAGGAGGTATTGGAGCGATATTGAGGTTCAAAATTGTGTAAAAACTAAGAAAAATGATCCCTTGTAATATAAATTACTAAATAAATGAGGGTGAAGATATAAAATTATGAAATGATAAGCAAGAATTATTACAGACTAAATAACAAATCACAGATGACATAACTGATAAAGAAATATACAATACCAAAATATAGACGCTGAGGAAAATAATATGAGAAAAAAAGAGGATGTGATTCAGTTTTTGAAATTTATTATAATAGGAATAATAAACACTCTTGTTAATCTTTCAGTATTTTATATTCTAACAGATGTGATAGGGGTTTATTATATGGTTTCTGCTGTTATTGCATTTATGTTTGCTGTTACAAACAGTTTTATATTAAATAAAACATGGACATTTGAGGAACATTTAAATTATAAAACTTCGAGCAAATATTTTAAATTTATTGTCATAAGTGTTATTGCATTAGTATTCAATCTTATTCTTTTGTACGTACTTGTGGAATATTTTGCTGTTAATCATATGATAGCCCAAGTATGTGGGGTGTTTCTGAATTTTTTAATAAATTTTTTTGGAAATAAACTATGGACATTCAAAAAATAAGGAGAGACTTTTTTGAATCTGCAAAGAAAAATAAGTTATGCTTACTTTTATTTTTTCTTTCATTATTTTTATTTATTTACATGCATTTTATCAATCTCTCCTGGGATTTCTCTGCTTATGCATTAAATTCAAGATATTTATTCTATGGTGGAACTTATTTTGAGACACTCAGGCCTCCGATGGTTTCTATTTTGCTAGCGCCTTTTTTGATTTTTGGAACAATTGGGGAATATTTGTTTATTATATTTGTTTCTATCCTTTTTCTTTATTCTAGCATTAAACTTTCAGATGCTATTTTTGAAAAATATGCAGAAAAAGGCAAGACTAATATTTATTTTTTAAGATTTGTTTTTTATTTTTTCAGCCTGAGCATTTATTCTATGTATTATTCTTTTTTTGCAGGAAGTGAGCTTTTAGCTTTGGCGTTTTTTGAACTTTTTCTTGCAAGTTTGTTAAAGAACAAGATTTCTGGATTTTATTTTGGGCTTGCGTTTTTAACAAGATATAATTTCCTTATATTTTTTCCTTTGCTTTTCTTTAATAAAGATTATAGAAAAATAATAAAGAATTTCCTGCTTTTTTTTATTGTAGTATTTCCATGGTTTTTGTTTAATTATCTTAAATATGGAAACTGGTTTACCAGCATTATTGATTCATATGCAAATAATATTTTTCTTAGAAGTTATCTTTATATGCCATTTAAGTTTTCAGAGATTTTTTCTGTAATTGGTTATTTTTTAATATTTTTTATAATTGGACTGGTTTTTGCATTCTATTTGATTGCAGCATCTAAAAAGAATTGGTTTAGCATAAATATTACAAATATTCTGTTTATGATTATATTTTTGGTAATTATCCTTGATTACAGCAATATTCCTTTAAAAGATATAAGATATTTATTCAATCTCTGTCTTCCTGTTGCTTATTTCTCTGCTCTTGGAATGTTTTTTTTACTTGGATTGAATAAATCTAAATCAAATTTTATATACCTTAGAAAGATAGTTATTATTATAATGGTTATTGCATTTTTGTTTAATTTTTGCTTTACTTTTTATATTATAAATAAACTTAATAATCTGGACAATAAATTTTATAGTGCTGCAAAAGACATAAAAGAGATGGGTGTGGATAACTGCGAGATACTTTCTCCTGCATGGATACTTGTGGGATATTTTACTGAAAATGTCTACCCTCTTGGAGTTAATTCTGTTAGAGAGAGTTTAGGGCTTGGTAAGATAATTCTAATTTTTAAAGGAGATGTTACTTTGGATGACATATACAAAATAGAAGAATTGATTCCTAATAAAAAACTCATGGAGACTGATGATTATGTTTTTTATGCTAAAAAAGGCTTTTTAGCAGAAGATTGCGCAAAAAAATATGTTTTTGATGCCCCTTATGTAAGAGAACATTGCACTATAATATCCAGTAAATTTAAAAATTTTAATCTAAAAGAATATGTATTAAAAATATGCAGGATGATTAATAATGAAGAATAATTTATCTGAGTTTAATTATAATTCTAAAGTAATTAATAAATATATTTTTTATATTAAAAAGTAATACAGCAACTTTTTAAATAGGTTTTCTGTATAATTTCTATAGTAAAATGAAAATTATAAATAATTTTCAATTACCCGCTTTAAGAGGTAAAGCTTCGTAAAATGGAAAAAGAAGAATTTAACATTGTAAGTTCTGAAACAGCGCGGGAGCTTGAAGAAGACAGGGAAATTGAAAACTTGAAAAAGCTAGAGGCTGCGCTTTTTATTTCAGCTAGATTTTTGACACTTCAGGATTTAGTTATGCTTACTGATATAAATCCTTTAATGATAAAAGAGCTTCTTCTCAGGCTTATTGAAAAATACAATAAGGAAGATTCTGCAATTGAAATAATTGTTAAAGATAATATGTGGAAAATGGATGTTAGGCAGGAATATGTTTCTATGATAAACAAGCTTGCTACTGGAAGCGCTGAATTTTCTAAGGCAGAGCAGGAAACTCTTGCTGTTATTGCATATAAACAGCCTGTAAAACAATCAGTTATAATAAAGATAAGGGGCAATAAAGCTTATGAGCATATTAAACATTTTATTGAGATTGGATTAGTTATAAGCAAAAGAGAGGGGCATACACTAGAATTAAGACTTTCAGATGATTTTTTTGAATATTTTCATCTGCAAAAGAAAGAGGAAGAGGGGAAAGTGATTGCTGTGGAGGAGAGTGGGAATGAAGAAAATGGAGAAATTGGAAGTGGAGAAGGAGAAGATAGTGAATCGGAGGAAGAATAATGGCTTTTTTTGAAATTTCTCTTATAGAACTTTTAATTTACATAAGCGCATATATTGGATTATTTGCAGTCACATTTTATTTTTTGAGTTTATTAAGCAAAAGAAAAGAAAAAGAGCCTGAGATTTTAGAGGAGAAAGCACTTCCTGTTGTTTCTATTATTATTCCTGCTTGGAATGAGGAGAAAGGAATTGCAGGAACAATAAAATCAGCTATTGAACTTGATTATCCAAAGAACAAATTAGAGATTATCATAGTTGATGATGGAAGCAAGGATAATACTTATTCTATTGCAAAGAGTTTTGAAAGTAAAATAGTAAAAGTTTTTAGGAATGAGAAAAACAGCGGAAAGGGAGTTAGTATGAATTTTGGAATAAAAAAGGCAAGAGGAGAGATTATTGTGACAATGGATGCTGATAATGTTGTTGTTAAAGGAGATATCTTAAGGAAAATGATATCTAATTTTAAGGATCCCGATGTCATGTGTATTGCTCCTACTACTGCAATATATAAACCAAGAGGAATCCTGCAGAGAGTTCAGCAGGTTGAATATCTTTTAGGTGTTTTTTTAAGAAAATCCTTTTCAAGCATGAATGCCATACATATTACTTCTGGAGCTTTTTCAGTGTATAGAAAGAGCTTTTTTGAAAAACATGGGTATTTTGACACAAATGCAATAACAGAAGATATGGAAATGGCATTGAGAATCCAGTATAATAGATATAAAATTGTTAATGATTTAAGAGCTGTTGCTTATACTATTGCACCTAATAAATTTGTTCCTTTGTTAAAACAGAGAAGAAGATGGTATACAGGACTTATCAAATGTTTGTGGAGATATAGGTTTATGTTTTCAAGGAAATATGGTGCAATGGGAGTAATAGTCCTTCCTGTTGCTTTGATAACTGTTGTTCTCTCTGTAATTTTAACTTCTTATGTGGTTGTATATTCTCTTTTAGATTTAAGAAAAGAACTCCTGCTTTTGGACAGCATAAATTTTAATTTTGCTGATAATTTCCAACTAAATAAATTTGTATTTGAAAGATTCTTTTTTAATCTTTTCAGCACACCTATTTCTTATTTTTTTATAATTTTTGTACTTGTGCTGATTGGGTACATGGTTTTCGCAAAAAGATTCATAAAAGAGCATGCTGAAATAAGATTAAGCATTATCTTTTTTATAATATTTTACTCATTTTTATTTGCTTTCTGGTGGATTATATCCTTTCTTTATCTTTTGTTTAATAAGAAAGTAGTCTGGAGATAATTTGAGCTCTTTTAGAAAGGATTATAGTTAGGTAAAAGACCTCGGAGAAAAAGGAATATGAATATTGGTATTGTGAAAATCTATAAGTTATGAAGATGAGAAGCAAGAGTTATTGAAAAGAAGATAAAACAAATCAACAGATGCCATAACTTATCAGGAATATATGATACTAAAATATTGGTAATGTAAAACTTTCAGAAATTAAAAATTTCTGGAACATTCAAATTTTACAATTTGAAGTTTTTAGAAAAGTTTTAACACATCAGAAAATCTATGAGATTTTCTGTGCCCAAAAATTCTTATGAAAGAATTTTTTGGAAATCAGGATTTATCCTGACATAATGTATAAAACTTAAGAAATGTTGAGGATCAGATTGAATTGTTAATTGAGAATAAATCCACATCCTTTAGGATGTGGTAAATATCAGTAATGTCAAAACTTATAAGATTTGTAAATGAGATGATTAAGGGAAGTAAGTAGATGAATACAATTCATCAAGGGAAGTAAGT
>ERZ1292629.3189-Hain-H43-01um-R1-3189-length-12885-cov-6_pt1 | contig 12885 bp, 13 predicted proteins | sample MGYA00564399_ERZ1292629 | MGnify/ENA primary metagenome ERZ1292629 (study PRJEB36523, sample SAMEA6512636) | groundwater metagenome | collected 2019-01-08 | study: AquaDiva: Metagenomics assemblies of 32 groundwater samples | reverse complement strand
GGTTTTCATAAAAATAGAACCCCAGCGGACCTTGCGGCTGGCTGGGGCGTTGCTATCTTGATATTATCAAACCATCACATCCTGTCAAGACCTTGCGGGGGCGGGTGGAAAACTTTTGTGAGGGAAATCTACTTTATCGCCCAAACTTTAAGCGGATTTCCGGAGTTAAACTATACCCGTTAAATAAATATGTACAAATTTTAATAAATATGCTATACTTCCCAAGTTAAAAGCAAATTAAAAACTGAAGGAGGACAGAATGAATAAATTGGAGCCGAGAAGATTCCGGATGCCAGCAGAATGGGAAAAACAAAAAGGCGTGTGGTTGCAGTGGCCTCACGAAAATAAAAACCACGGTTATCAAAGAAAGTTAGAAGCCATGTGGCTGGAAATGACAGAGATGTTGAAGCAACGGGGACTGGTTTATATCTGCATTCCCGACGTAAAAAGAAGAAGGCACATTGAACACCAGCTTCGTTTCTACGGTATTGGCCTGGATAACATTGAGTTTCATATTATCCCAACCGATGATGTGTGGAGTCGTGATAATGGACCAACGTTTGTTGTCGGAGAAAAAGGAGAGCTCGCCATCGCTAATTGGCAATTTAACGGTTGGGGTGGCCGTTATGAATACGGATTAGACAACCTTGTTTCAGCCCGGATTGCCAAAAATTTGAAAATACCTATTTTTGAAGTGGATATTGTGGCCGAAGGCGGCAACATTGAAGTAAACGGCAGGGGAACTCTTATGGTAGCCCGCAGCGCTATTCTTAACAACAACCGGAACCCGGGCGTCACTCAGGAACAAATTGAAGAAATATTCAAAACCTATCTAGGTATAAGCAACATTATTTGGCTTTCCGGTATGAATGCCGAAGATGTCGAAGGACTTGGTTGGTCGGATGATACTGATACCCATATTGATACGGTAGCTCGGTTTGTTAATCCTGACACAATTGTTTATTCCTGGACCAATGACAAATCCGACCCAATGTATTTATTGTTCAGAAAAAATCTGGAGGAATTAAAAGAAGCGGTTCTTGAGTCCGGTAAACATCCCGAACTTGTTCCGCTTCCAATACCGAAAGATGGCTACTATTCCACCAGCCAAACAGGCGAAGGCGGGAGTATAACAAAATTCAGTCGTGCAGTCAGAACTGATGCTTCATATACCAATTTCTTGATATCGAATGACACAGTGCTCGTGCCAGTTTATGGAAATGTAAACGATGACCGAGCAATTAAAATTCTGGCCGAATTGTTTTCTGGAAAAGAAGTTTTGAAAGTTAACTCTGGCACAATAGCTGAAAACGGTGGAGAGATTCACTGCGTAACTCAGCAACAGCCCGAGGGTAAAATCGGCTGGTATTAAGCCAAGTTATAAGGAAGTTCCGCAAGGACTTCCTTTTTTGTTTATAACAAAAATACACAGGTTGCACCTGTGTATCTATTCAATTATATCCAAATACGTACAAATATATCACTCGGTGGACCCAGGGAGAGTTGAACTCCCGACTCCGCAATGCCATTGCGGCATTTTACCACTATACTATGGGCCCAAGATTACAGCCATAATTTGCTTTAACTCCATAAAGATATCTCCTGAAAAATAATCTATTCTACAAACCCCTCTATAATCGAGTTTTTTCGAAGGTTTTCCAATTGTCCTGGGATCGATCTTTGCTTTGTAAAATTGCGGCGGGGGAATCTTTGTAACCTGTGACCAAAATTTCTCTAATTTTTTAATATTCTGGTCGGCTCGACATTGTAATGTACAGCGAAATTTATTTTCGTCAATATTATAACAATACCTTAATAAACTCAAAAATAAATGTATCACTAATGGGTCTGAATTGCCAAACATTAAAGCTCCTCTCTGATTTTTTGACCCTTCTCCCAAGTACAACATCGCAAGTGCAATTTTCGAAGTATCTTTATTTTTTAGCTTGTCGGCCAGATAACTTATCCTATCTCTTACGGCCTTAACATACTTCTCCCTCCTTAATTTATTAACGACTAAAGCAGTTGCTCGCCCCCTCTCCGTACCTCTTTTCATTAAACGCTCGACTCTTTGTCGCTGTTCGCGGGATAATAGAATATCGCCACACCAATCCGATAAAGTACTCTTCGGGATATTGATACCAATAATTTTACACATCTCGCCATATGTTTTTCCTGACTTACGAAGAGCAATTATTTTTGGTTTTAAATAGTGATAACGCGATCTCATTCTTTAATCGTACCATAGAACTTATCAATGTGCAAATATTGTGGGCTCGTTCCGAATCGAACGGAAACCTTTTCGAACGATATGCTCAAAATGCTCCACCATTGAGCTACGGGCCCGGAAAGGGAGATGGAGTTTCAACTTCCATCTCCTAATTGTAAAATGATATCTTCTATGGCTTCGACAATCTTGTCTTTCGGGATTCCTGCCAAACTGATCGGCTCTCCGATTTTAATGATGGTTTTCTTCCACAATCTCGGAAATGAAAAATGGGGAAATCTCGGAAAAGCAAGCTTGTTAGGTAAAACCTCCTCTCCCCCCTCTGTCCAAACTGGCAGAATCAAAATCCCGTCAAGAAATAACCTCCTGAATCCTTTTTTGAACCTTCTGATTTTTCTACCCGAGGGAGAGAATTTGAAATCTTCTCCCCTGAATGTTCTCCCGCTTTCCGCAAAGAGAATCTGGTTTATTCCACGAGCCGAATTATCTCTCATTTTTTCCAGAGCCCTAAGCTCTTCTCTTGGATTTCCCCTGGCGATCGGCAGACAAAACTCCCTGAAGGGAAAAAACCACCACTTGTCATAGTAGTTTTCTTTGTCCGCAACAGAAAAAAAGACGTACTTAAGATTAAAAAGATACCAAGGAAAGGGCAAAAAAGGCAAAAGAGCCGGATCCCAAAGCGAAGGATGGTTTGAGATTAGAACAACGCCTTCACCCCCGGGCCTTAGCTTTCTTTTTTCATAACCGCTGATTTCAACTCTTCCGGTTATTCTCAAGATCGTGAATAATAAACCGCCGACCAATCCGACCGTCCAGACGAGAAACAGGAATTTGCATTTTTCTCTCATTTCTTATTATCCTCCCAAGTAATGATGTCAAGGAGCTAAATACCGGTGCCCCCACCAGGAATCGAACCTGGATTTAAGGTTTAGGAAACCCTTGTCCTATCCGTTGAACGACAGGGGCTGAACTATTTTTCATCTTAGCAAGAAGCATGGTACAATACAAACATGGAAAAATACTCAAAAAATTCGTCAATCCCCGGAATTATCAAAAAGGTCTTACCAGGCGTGGTCAGCATCATTGTCTCTAAAATGCTGCCGGTTTTTGAGGCGCCTTTCGGCGGGCCCCAAAACCCCCTTGATCCAAATGTCCCCCTGATGATCCCTAAGGGCAAGAAAAAAATAGATGTCGGAGGAGGATCCGGCTTTATTGTTGACCCCTCGGGAATTATTTTAACAAACCGCCACGTTGTTAATGATCCCGGCGCCGAATATATCGTAATCGTCGGCGATGATGAAAAATATCCGGCTCAAATTTTAGCCAGAGACCCAATTCACGATATCGCTATTTTAAGGATTGATAAAAAAAACTTGCCGATAATTGAGCTTGGCGATTCTTCGGGCTTAGAGCTGGGACAGACGGCCATCGCCATTGGTAATGCTTTAGGAACGTTCCGCAACACGGTTTCGGTCGGAGTGGTTTCGGGCTTATCGCGGGAAATCTCGGCTGGCGATACCACCAACAATACCATCACCAAATTAAGGGGTTTGGTGCAAACCGATGCCGCCATCAATCCGGGCAATTCCGGAGGACCCCTAATCGACGTTAAGGGCAAGGCCATCGGCATCAATACCGCCATGGTTTTTTTCGCCGAAAACATCGGGTTTGCCCTGCCAATCAATAACGCGAAAAAGGACTTGGACGACCTTAAGCAATTTGGACGTTTAAGGTTGCCTTTCTTGGGAATACGCTATGTTTTATTGGATAAGGAGCTTCAGGAAAAATTTAAACTCGCCATCGATCACGGGGCTTTTGTGATCGCCGAAAAAACTCCGCAGGGCCAGGCGGGCGCCGTAGTTTTGGGAAGCACAGCCCATCAAGCGGGCGTTCAGGAGGGCGATATTATTTTAGAGGTCCAAAATATCAAGGTTTCGGCTAAATGTCCCCTAGAAGACATCTTGCATAAATGCAAAATCGGCGAAAATCTTAGTTTAAAAATTTTCCGCAAAGGCCAAGAGATAATACTGAAAGTACGCCTAGACGAAAGGAAGCAACATTAAGCATTAGGGTGAGCGACGGGATTCGAACCCGCAACCACTGGGTCCACAACCCAGTGCTCTGCCAGTTGAGCTACGCCCACCATGTGCCCCCGGGAAGAATCGAACTTCCATGTCCGGTTTAGAAAACCGGTGTTCTATCCGTTGAACTACAGGGGCGTCAACCTCAATATATTATCCTAATTTTCCTATTCTTGCAACCTCTTTTTTAACTCTGCCAGCAACAGCTGATTTTGCGAGTTTGACCCGATATAACTTTGAATGCTTCCCAAGCCGAACTCCTGCCACATTTTTGCCCGATCGTTCAATGATGGTATTTTTTCTCCTTTTTGAGAATAAAACTCCAAAAGGGTCACGGCACTAAGAATTTTCGGATCGGCTGAGATAACTTTCGGCTCTTCGGGCGCGATCAAGATGAGTTTTTCGCGCTTTTCTTGAAAGGGATTGATATAGTTTTTAGAATCGGCCTCTTCAAATCTTTCGTCTCTCGCCCGCCATTCTTTTAAGATTTGCCGATAAAGTTCTTTTTGGAACTGAACGGTTTCGCCGACTATTTTTGATTCAGGGACTTTGACCAAAATGTCGTACCGATAAAACATTAAAGCACCCAGCTCCAAAACAACTGAAAATAAAAACACAATGGCGGGAAGCGGATTTTCGGCCATCCCCCCCAGGAATTTACCGCAAACATTTTTTAATTTCAGGATAAATTTTTTGTTCATAGTGAGCTGGCGTAAACCTTCATTTGGAACGAAATGGCGATATCGCCATTAGTATTTTTTGCCGGCTTGTTTAAGCTGAGACCGGACAGGGTGATCAGGTACGGGCTTGATTCGATCTTATCGAGAAACTTCAAAAAATTCGAAAAAGAGCCGACCAGTTCAACCCGGAAACTCGTAGACGGCCAAACTTCTCCCTCCCCCGCCTTAAAGATTACGGGCGTTAAATCAATGGTAAGTTTGGAGCGCGCGGCTTCCCCCTCAAGAAACTCGATGAATTCAACCGGCTCTTCTTTATCGATAAATAATTGGTCCATTTTTTTTAAATCAGCCCGATGGGTTTCATAAGTTAATTGAAACCCCCTAAGATTCTCGCTCTTTTTTTCGATCTGGGCCAAAGTTTCTTTGTAAATCAGAAGGGTTTTTGAATTTTGCTTAATGTTTAAAAACAGCGGACGGATGGCAAACCCCGCCAAAAGCACGGCAACGATTCCTAAAATCATTAATGTTATGTTTTTATTTTTGATCATGGGATCATCTCAAAACTGGCGCTAAAGTTAATATCGGAAGGTTTCATCCAATTTGAAGGCGGAAAAAAAATACCCTGGAAGCCCGATTCCGACTCAAGGCTTTTTTTAAACCCAAGCAACGCTTCCCGCGTCTCGCTGTGGCCGGTTAATGAAACCTGGAAGCGGTCATCTTTGTCTTTATTGGGGTTGAGCGATAGCGAATTTAAATATATCGCTTCGGGAATAATTTCTGATATTTTTTGAAGCAATTCCGTAATCCGAGGCTGTCTCTTGTAAAACTCGCCAAGGGCGGCGAAGTTTTGATTGACCGCGCTAATTTCTTTTTCAATATTTTGGACCTCCGTTGTTGCGGATTTTTGCTGTTCGTAATTAATAATTATTTTATAGCTTGCGACCTGGCCGGCAATATAAATATTTACTGAAAATAAAACCAAAGAGAGGGCAACCAGGAAAAACAAAACAAAAATACCCCAAATAAAAGCCAGGCGGCGTTTTTCCTCCTTCTTTAAAATCTCTTTTTCTGTTGGGGGCAAAAGATTAATCATAACCTTACTCCACCTAAAGCCAACCCCAGGGCGGTGGTATATCTTAAAGATTCTTCGCGCGACAAAAGACCCGCTCTTTTTGATTGATCGGCCGTAATATTAAGCCAGGGATTGCCCAGTTCTACCGGTGTTTTAAGGCGCTTATTAAGAAAATCGGCCAGGCCCTTTAGATTGGCCCCTCCCCCGCAAAGCAAAACCTTAACCACTTTTTGGCTATACTGGGCTAGGCAATAATTAATATATTTTTCGGATAAATCGCTGAGTTCAATTAATATTGGCTTCAGGGCTTCGGTATTTTTTTTGCCCGACGCGCTGCTGTTGATGCCGTACTTTATTTTTAAGACCTCCGCCTCTTTAAAACTTATTTTCAGACCTTGGGCGATAATCTCGCTGAAATTTTTAGCCGAAATCTGGGAAGTCGTAGTGAATTTTAATGATTGATCAAAAAAAATACTGAAACTGGTCCGATTCTCGCCCAAATCCACCAAAACCATAACCTGACAGTCCGTATTGTCTTTAACCAAAGCGCGCGATATGGCCATGGATTCAATTTCGAGCACTGCTGGTTCTAATGCCGCTCCCCTCAAAACGCTTACATACAAATCAATGACTGTTTTCGGCATAGCGGCAATCAAAACATTGAGTTTATTAACTTTGGTATCGCAAGAAACGATTTGGGAATCGAGATAAACTTTTTCAATCGGCAAAGGAATATAGTTTTCGGCCTCAAAATAAACAGCTTTCCCTACCTCCTCCTCTTTCATCAGAGGAAGCTGGATAACCTGCAGAAAGGCCTTTTCTTCGGGCAAAGAGATGACCACGCGCTTAGTGTGTATCCTTTCTCCGTAAGCTTCTCTAACCGCCTTCCTGATGTTTTCCGATAAGGCCTTTTCATTTTTAATCTCGCCCTGCTCAATAATTCCGGGTTTTAATCTTATTTCACCGAAAGAAGCTATCGCAAAAGACCGCCTGCTCTTTTTAAGTTGGATAACTTTTAAAGACGAGTCGGAAATATCTAGACCGAAAGCTTTCGGCCTTAAAGTTAAAAAATCAAGCATTGCTTTTAATTGATTATATCATTTACTCGACCTCGCCCCAACTGACAACTTTCCAGGAGCCACCCGGTCCGGATGAAAAAGAAGCGTCTTGAAGCCCTGTCTGATAATTTACCTCGACATTGTCCTTTAAAAACAACTTATAAGCTGTGGCCTCACGAAGTTCAGCGTTGTTTTCAAGAACCATTAACCCATTGGAAGCATAGAAGATAACATCTCCCTCGGTATTATTTTTTACCCGAAAGGCAGGAGAAAATTCGTCAACCGAATTATTGGCGCTGAGAACCATCAGATAGCTGCCCGGTTGACCAGAACCTTCAAGCTCGGCATTGTTTTGCAATAAAACTTTCCCGTCAGCAATAATCATCCCGCTGTTTCCGTAATAAGAAGGATTCAATTTAATTTCAGCATTATTTTCAAAAGTTAAATTTCCAGTTACCCAAATTGTTCCCTGAATAGTTAGGGTGCCATTTCCGTAAATTCGGAGGTTTCCCTCAATTTTCACTGGCCCGAGGTTAAGATTGGCGCTTGAGTTGATGGAACCCATAATGCCCCCGGAGGCAGCTTCGTTTTTCCAGCTTGATATCTGGCTGTCGCTAATCGGCATTAAACGAGAATCCACTTGATTGGGTCGTATGTTGACGGCGCCGCCGGCAGGACAACCACTAACACTTCCCCCAGAAACATAGTAAATATCTCCTACCACGTTACAATCTTGAAAAGTAAAAGCATAAGCGTCTCCGCCAATATTTACTCCCTCTATTTTATTCCCGTTATAAGCCACATAAACATCGTTGTCTATCGTCCCGCGACCAGAACTCTCGGGCACAATGCTGCCGTTGGAAAAAACATTCCCACGAATGACGCTACTTGCTGACATCTTCAGTCCGCCATCGCCTATTTGAGCTCCGTAATGGAAAGCGACCTCGTCAGAAGAAATTGAATACGCGGCCTGAATTTTTCTTATGCGATCAGACACGCCGCCGCTTGAGGTAATCGTTCTTGACCCGCCGATGATATCCGACACTTCAACAGTAGTCGAACCGTCGCCGACATTCAAAATATAGGGGCTCGACCAATTCTTGTTTTTTTTCAATCTTAAAATAATGTCTTCCACGCCTCCTTCGGCCGCATAATAGGCCTGAGCAGATTTAACAATGTTTTGGATAATTTTCTGTTCATTGTAAGTTAGCGTAAAAACGCTGGCGGCAATGCCAAAAATAATGGCCGTAATCGGAAAAATAATAAAAAAGGCGATGAAACCGCGCTCCCGAAAATTTTTAGTTTTAGATTTTGTATTTAAATATTTCATGCTTAATTGGGCCTTAAAGAAGCGGTTGAAATAAGATTAATTGATGCTTGGTACTCCGATCTGTTCCGGGGATTTTTATGATTAATTTCCAGGCTAATCCGCACGGAGCTGGTAGCTATTTGCATAAATTCCAGATAGCTAACATTAATATTATTCGGAGTTAGGGTAATGGGATCCCTTGATTCTTTTTTTAGACAAAGCGAGACGCCCTCGCACAGGTAAAAATCGATATACCCGGTTTCTTCTCCCGGCGATAAATAATGCGGCGTTTCCAGGGAGAGCTGGGTGGTTGACGAGGTTGGGGTATAGATGCTCTTCGCCCTCCTGATCTCCTGGGTTATTGTTTCCATGATGCGGTAGCCGCTGTCTGAAACATCCAGCATGGCCTCGGTTTTATTGTTAGATTTTATTGCCCAAATCAGAAAACTTAAGACAACCGAAATTATCATTGCCAAAACAGCGACATAGGTTAAAACTTCTATCAGGGTAAACCCTTTTTTATAATTTTGAATTTTCATTTTTGCCAATTGGTAAAATAACTGACCAGTTCTACCTGATGGACATTGCCTCTTTCTTGCCAAGAAACAGTTACCTTTGCTTTTTTGGTCTCCGGATCTTCGGCGCCGACGGCGACAATATTGTCGTTAGCGTCCCGGTAAACTTTTTCAAAAATTACTCGCCGGGTGAAAATATCAATGGCTTCCTGACCTAAAATTAAATCCCACCGGGGCGGGACCGTGCCCGTTTTCTCCGGACGATAAGAAATACCAACGCTTAAGATGCCCAAACCATTGACTTGCCAGTTGGTTTGATCCCGAAAATCTCTGACCACCTCCATCGTTTCTTGGGCCAAAGCGTTGGCTCTGGTGGTTTGGCTAACTAAACCAGCAACTTTTAAAGAAAAACCGATCAAGCTGAAAAAACTAACTAAAGTAACCCCCAAAATACTCACCGCCAACAATATTTCGATCGTAGAAATGCCTTTTTTATTGCCAGCTTGCGTCTGAAGCATAAATAGATGTTTTAATAGTGCTTAAGCCATCGGCCGAATAATCAGCCAGAAATCCAGAGGAGTCGCCGGAAAGCTCCACTTTTAAGGATTTATTGTTATATCTCCGATCGCGATGGATGGAAAACTGAGTCCCCTCCACAAAATCATTCAAGCGGTGGGTGTGAATTTCTAATTGTTGGATTTCTCCGAGCACATCAACCCCGCCCCGCCAATAAATTTGGCCGGCTTGCAAATTATCGGCAATGACAATGGTTTTGATAACTCCGCCCCCGAAGCTTAAAATCAGGTCTTCGGTCAGGGTGTTGATATTTCTGGTGTAATCAAGGTGAATATGCCGCGAATCTTTAATTCTGTCCGAATCAGAGGGTATAGCGCTTAAAGTTGCGCTGACCAAGCCGGAGCTTTCAACATAAAGAGACCTTATTTGAGCGTGATCGATTTTTAACCTTAAAAAAACCGTGCCGAACTGCTCGGTGTCGCCAACCATTTTTTTAAAAACAACTTCGCTGCTCGCATTGGCTAAATTAACCGCCTCAAACTCGATGCTTTCTGGCAATTGATGAACTTCATCAAAAGAAACGGCCCTCAGGTCATAACTTGTTCCCCGGAACAAGACGTATTGATGGGGAGAACTTGTGGTGGAAAAATAGACGCCCCATTGAGCGCCCCCCTCCGACGCCAGTGCTTTATTCTGAGCAAGCCTTAAAATATTAATAATTTGTCCGACTGAGTTATCCAAGTCCGACTCTTTCTGGAATAAACGGAAAGAGGGAACGACGATAGCGGTCAAAATAATTAAAATTCCGATGGTAATCAACAGTTCGACAATGGTAAAGCTCTTTTGAAACATATTATTTAATCTCCTGAAGCATGGAGTACATCGGCTGAACCATGGAGATGGCGAAAAAACCCACCACACCGCCGATAATCAGCATCAGCACGGGCTCTACCACCGCGGCCAAATTTTTGGTGGCCTGTGAAACTTCGTCTTCAAAGAAATCGCCCAGCTTTTCTAAAATCCCCGACGTTTCACCGGTTTCTTCGCCCACCTCGATCATTTGGATAACCGTCGGGGGATAAAGGCTTTGATAGGGCCTCAGGGCAGCGGAAAGTTTTTCTCCCTTTTTAACTTTTTCCAAACTGGCCGCAATAGCATTTTTATAAAAAGAGTTGCCCAGGGTTTCTGACACGATTTCCAGCGACCTGACCAGCGGCACCCCGGCGGCAATTAAAGAACTTAGGGTTCTTACCGTATGCGCCGCGTTGGTTTTTTTAACAATTATCGAAACCACGGGCAATCTCAAAAGTATGGCATCTAATACGACCTTGCCTTTTTTAGTTTTTAAAACTGCCCTGACCAGCAATAAAAAAATCATCGAAAAGAAAATGGCCAAATACCATTTTTCGGCCAAGAAAGTGCCCAAGCCAATGACGATTTTGGTCGTGATGGGAAGTTCGGCCTCTAATTCTTTAAAGGTTTCGGCAAGTTTCGGCACCACCATCACCAGCATCATGGCCCCGATGCCGATCATGGCTAAAATAATTACCAACGGATACATCATTGCCTCTTGGATTTTTGATTTAAGGGCGTGGTCTCTCTCCATCTGCTTCGCCAAAATATCGAGGTTTTTTTCAAGAGTGCCGGACTCCTCCCCCACCTTAACCATGCTGCAAAAAAGCGGCGAGAAAGCGCCGGGGTAGAAAGCCAATGAATCAGAAAAGTTTTCTCCTCCGATAATTCTTTCGGATATTTCCCCCAGTATTTTTTTTAATTTTTTGTTTTGGGACTGTTCAGCCAGTGTTTTTAGAGCCCGGGGAATTGAAATACCGGCGGAAATCATCACCCTTAAGTTCCTGGTCAGCATCATTTTGTCTTTTAAAGAAACCCCGCCAAAAGCAAAAAGACCTTGCCAGGACCTGGGGCTAATTTTCTTTTTCGTCCCTTCCTTAACGGCTGAAATTAAAACATATCCTTCTGGTCGAAGGATTCTGGCTAAGTCCTGCTCGTCTTTGGCTTCCCTATTGTCTGAATAGGTCTCCCCTTTTTGAGACTTGGCTGTAAAAAAATATTTAGGCATTACTCAATGATAACACGAAGGATTTCTTCAATAGAGGTAATTCCCTGAGCGGCTTTCACAAACCCGTCTTCAAGCATGGTTCTCATGCCCTCACCTTGAGCTTGGGCCTGAATTTGATTAGCATCAGCCTTCTTCACGATTAGCTCTTTGATAGTTTCGGTAGCGGTTAAAACCTCATAGATGCCAATTCTCCCCCGATAGCCGTCCGGGCAGTCCTTAGCCGGTTTGGGACGATAAAAAGGAATTTCTTTTAGGTCCTGATTAGGTTTGACAAGTTTTTCTTCTCTTAATATTTTTAAAATGCGGGACAGGTCGCAGTACTTGCCGATATTTTTCAACTCGGGTTCTTTTAAGTAATATTTTTCTTTTTCTTTGAAAAATTTTTTAACGAGCCTTTGGGCAATAATAATATTGAGCGTTGAAGAAATTAAAAACGGCTCGGCTTGCATATCAATTAAGCGGGGAATGGAGCCGGCCGCATCGGTTGTGTGGAGCGTCGAAAGAACCAGATGGCCGGTCAGGGCGGCATTAATGGCGAGGCCCGCCGTTTCATTGTCTCTGATTTCTCCGACCATAATCACATTGGGGGCTTGACGCACCAACGCCCGCAACCCCGAAGCAAAGGTCAAACCAATCTTTGGTTTTACCTGCGTTTGATTCACCCTGGGTATGCGGTATTCAATCGGGTCTTCAATGGTAGAAATATTCACTCCGGGCACATTTAAAATTTCAATAATTGAATACAGTGTTGTGGTTTTGCCCGAACCCGTGGGACCGGTCACTAAAATCATACCGACCGGTTTTTTTAAATTATCTTGTACCCGTTCCAGGGCCTCGCCCCTCAGCCCCAAAGACTCCAGGGTCAGAGCTTTCGTGGTTTCAGATAACAGCCTCATCACGATTTTTTCGCCGTCGAAAACCGGCAGAATCGAAACCCTGATAGAATATTTATATTCTTCGGTTTCAACTTTAAAGCGGCCGTCCTGGGGAAGCCTATGCTCATCAAGTTTCAAGTTAGAAAGCACTTTAATCCTGGCAACAACCCCGGAGCTTGTTTGTTTGGGCAGGGTCATGGCTTCGTGCAAAACTCCGTCGATGCGGTACCTGACCACCACTTCTTTCTCTAACGGCTCAATGTGGATGTCGGAAGCCCTTTCTAAAATAGCGTGCTTAATTAAAGTATCCACAATCCTGATCACCGGCATTTCTTGGGCAATCTTTTCAAGCTCGGTTGTTTCTTCCACTTCATCTTCCTCTTTGATGGTCCTCATAATGCTGGCGTCTTTTTTGATGATTTCGCCGCATTCCGCTTCGAGGGGTTTTTGGTACTGCTTTAAAGCATTTTTA
>ERZ1292629.3188-Hain-H43-01um-R1-3188-length-12885-cov-6_pt1 | contig 12885 bp, 13 predicted proteins | sample MGYA00564399_ERZ1292629 | MGnify/ENA primary metagenome ERZ1292629 (study PRJEB36523, sample SAMEA6512636) | groundwater metagenome | collected 2019-01-08 | study: AquaDiva: Metagenomics assemblies of 32 groundwater samples | reverse complement strand
GTTATAATTTCCCACGGCTCCGGTTAATTTTGAACCTAATTTAATTTTACTTAATTTTTTTAGTTGAATTTCTAAACGATTGGCAAAATTTGCCAATTCTTTTCCGGCTGTCGTCGGAACTGCCACTTGTCCGTGAGTTCTGGCCAACATCACTAGCTTCTTCTGACCCAAGGCTGTCTTTTTCAAACAACTTACTAAATTTATTAATTTAGGACCTAATACTTGATCACAAAAATCTTTTAGAGATAGAGCCAAAGCCGTGTTGTCAATGTCTGCCGAGGTCAACCCAAAATGAAGATAATTTATCAGTCCCCCCAAACCAATCTCTTTTAATTTTCCTGCCAAAAAATATTCCACCGCTTTAGTATCATGATTAATTTCCTCGTCCTTTTTCCAAACGGTACTTGCATCTTCTTCGTCAAAATTGCTGGCAATTTTTCTCAGATTATTAATCTCGATCTTTTTGAGTGGAATGTTTATTAGTCCCGACAGAGCTATCAGGAATTCAATCTCCACAAATACCCGGCCTTTGATGGTCGAATATTCCGAAAAATATTCAGCCATTCCCTCTACCCGGCCACGGAAACGCCCATCGATAGAAGTAATTGCTGTTAGATTGCCAAAAGGCTTTGGGCTTCTAATTTCTGCCATATATTGTCTGGTGCCACTCCGGCTTTTTCAAATTCCTCCACAGTTGTCAATCCTGTCAAAACCGCAATAAAATTAGACCGCAAGTCATCGGGGCAAGCCAGATAATCATCCATGTGATCACCCATAATCATTACTTGTTTACCGAAAAGTAAAGCTATGGCCGAATCATAAGCGTGCTGATCTGGTTTTGCAGGCTCGGCTTTTATAATTGACAGAAAAGACTTCGGATTGTATCCTGCCTGAACCAGTCTATCTTCCAATTTATTAACCCTGTTAGAAACAATGACCATAGGCACTCCCTGTCCGGACAATGTCTGCACAAACTCATTTCCTCCCAGGGTTTCCCTATACGGCGTTTCCATGGCATTTTCTCGGTATGCTGCCAATATCATTTCTGCTTTTTCTCCAAACAAATCCGAGAATATTTTTTCAAAAGGCGGATTTTCTTTTAATTTAGCCGTCAATACACCATTATCTGGTTCAGGAACATTAAGCCCTTGACAAGTTTTTTTCAAATGCTCCGCGATAAAAAAGTTTGTGGCAACCAAGGCGTTGTCAAAATCAATTATTAGTCCAATCTCTTGTTTCATTTTTTGATTATATCATTTGTTATATCACTTCCACATCATGGGCACCACTTTCTTTTACTCCCGCCGATGTTATTTGAACAAACCTGGCCTTTTTTTTCATCTCCAAAATATTATTAGCCCCGGTATAACTCATTCCACTTCTCAATCCCCCCACCAATTGATTCAAGACTTCTTCCGCCTTCCCCCGATAAGGAACCAAGGCTTCCACTCCCTCGGCAACATATTCTTTTAGCTCTTCCAAAACTTTTTCATCCAGAGGATTATCTTTGACTCTACGGGCAGCATTGGCACCCAACGAAGCCATCCCCCGGGTCACTTTATATTTTTTTCCGTTTTTGGTCACAATATTTCCCGGGGCTTCGTCGGTCCCCGCCAAAAGAGTGCCTACCATCACACACCCTGCTCCTGCCCCCATAGCCTTGGCTATATCACCACCGGCCCTAATACTCTGATCGGCAATTATGGGTAACTTCCATTTTTTTGCCTCTGCCGCACATTCCATGACCGCGCTGAATTGAGGATAGCCACTACCGGCAACAATTCTGGTTATACAGACGGCTCCGGCACCAATTCCTACTTTGATTCCATCGGCTCCGGCTTTGGCCAAATCCGCTACTCCGGCTGGTGTAGCCACGTTTCCGGCTACCACATCTACGGAAAAAGTCTTTTTAAGATATTTTGTCATCTCTAAAACACTCTGTGAGTGACCATGGGCAATATCAATCACCAAAACATCCACTCCCGCCCGTACCAATTCTCTGGCTCTATCCTTGTCGTGTTCTTTTACTCCAACGGCCGCTCCCACTATCAACCGACCCCTTTTGTCCCGGCAGGAAAGTGGATATTTTTGTTCGTTGAGCAAAGCTTTGACTGTAATTTCTCCCAACAGTCTGTCTTTAGCATCTAATATTGGTAATTTTTCAATTTTATATTTGCGGAATAATTCACTGGCTTTTTCGCGTGATGTTTTTGGACCGCTAGTAATTAATTTTTCTCTGGTTGTCATTAGTTTTCCAACTGTGGTTTTGAAATTTTTTTCAAACAAATAATCCCGTTTAGATAAGATCCCCACAACTTTTCTTTTTTCGTCAATTACTACAAAACCCGTTGTTCCATATCGGTCAATCAATTCATAAACCTTCTCCAAAGTATCATTGACAAAAAGGGTTCTCGGCTCATCCAGAATAAAGCCGTCATAGTGTTTTACCTGGTCCACTTTGGCGGCTTGCTCTTCAATAGTCAAGAAACGGTGGATTATCCCCGCTCCCCCAGCCATAGCCATGGTTATTGCCATCTGACTTTCGGTGACAGTATCCATGTTGGCGGAGACTATAGGAATATTAAGTCTTACTCTTTTGGATAAAAAGCTGGAAGTGTCGATAAGGCTTCGCGAAGAAACCCCGGTCTTTTGAGGTATTAACAAGACGTCATCATAAGAGAGTCCCAAGGAAATTGTCACTTGAGAATGATATACGATACTTCGTTCTTTGACAAGAGGTGTTCATCTGTCGTAGTCGCTATCACCTGACCCGGGTAGTCGCTTATTAATTTCATTACTTCTTCCCGGTGATTATGGTCCAGCTCGGAAAATATATCGTCCAGCAACAATAAGGGGCTTTGAGCCTCTGTGCCTTTGAGCCATTGGACCTCATGTTTTTTCAGCCCCAAGACTGCCATTCTTTGTTGGCCGCGTGAGCCATATTTTGAGACATCCTTAGTATCCATCAATACTTGAAAGTCATCTCTATGCGGGCCTACCAAAGTCGTGGCCGAGGCTACTTCTTCCACTTCATATTGTTTTAGTCTCTCTTGAGTAATGATACTTTTATCATATATCCCCCGATATCCCATATCCCCCCCATCTCCCAAATCTCCCAGATATCTTTCTCTGGCCAGCGTCAGATATTCACCGTCTTTTATTAGAAGTCTGTCCCAAAAATACAATTGGTGGCGCGAAGCCAGGCCCTCACGGATTAAAGATAACAGTTTGTTTCGCTGGCGTAAGCCTTTTTCATAACTTATCAAACACCGCCGGTATTCACGGTCCATTTGAGTAATGACAAAATCCAGATAGCGTCGTCTCCCTCCGGGACTTCCGGTAACCAGCTCCATGTCTTGCGGAGCGAACAAGACCGCTCTCATATTGCCCACAAAATCAATCTGCCTTCTGGGTATGCCATTTACTTCAAACTTTTTTCTATCAGATATTGTTATTTTTAGTTCTATTTCCGGACTTTGAGCACTGAGCACTGAGCACTGAGCATTATATAAGATCATCTCGTTGTCATAATCCGCGCGAAAACTTTTTCCCGTTGCAAGCATATATATGGCTTCCATAATATTACTTTTCCCGGCTCCGTTATCACCGATAATAATATTGTTTTTATCAAACCCAAACTCGCGCTTGGCATAATTTCTAAAATTTGTCAGAGATATTTTATTTAACATTTTTGGCACACAGGGCAATAATACGTTCCCCGTCCTCCCAAGACAAATTTTTCTATTTTTGTTTTACAGCGTAGACAAGGTAAATTTTCGCGGTGGTAAACTCGCATGTGGTCTTGATAAGTACCGCCAACGCCATGAGCATTTACATAATCAGACACTGATGCCCCTCCGTACTTTATCCCCTCTCTCAAAACTAATTTAACTTTTTTCAATAACAAACTTAACTGCTCAACTGACAACTGATTAACTGGAGTTCGCGGATTTATCCGCGACTCCCATAACGCATCATTGGCATAAATATTGCCCACTCCGGCAATTACACTTTGATTCATAATGGCCGATTTTATCGGCCCCTTAAGCGTCTTAAGAGACTTAAGAAACCTATAATTTGTTATTGTGAGCGCATCAGGTCCGAGAGAGCTGGTAAACACCGGATTTATCCTCACCCAACCAAACTTTCTCATATCATTGAAATATAATGTTCCACCTCTCAGGTGGAACATCGCTCGGGTATGTTTACCGGGCATTTTATTTACAAAATCTTTGGTTGGATGTCCACCCGCAATCCTTGATTTGACATTTGAAATTGATTGATTTGTTGATTCATATATAAGCTGACCAGTCATCTTGAAGTGAAAGCCCAGATCCAGATCTTTGCCAAAATTTATTAACAAAACTTTACCCCTCCTTTTTACCTCTTTTACTTCTTTTCCTTCTATTTCTTTCAGATCACTTTTTAGACAAGTCTGTCCAACCAGCACTTTTTGTAGCTGCAGTCTGACCGTTTCTATTTCAGGTAACTCTGGCATTTTTTGACAAAATTTTCTTTAGAAAACTTTTGCGCATGTTTTTTTATAACTTCTCTATTCCACCCAATCTCCCCCATCTCCCTTATCGCCCTAATCACCCCTATCGGACTATACTCATCAAACAAAATCCCTGTTTTGCCATTGATAATTGTCTCTCTATATCCCCCCCCATTATACGCAATGACAGGTGTCCCGCACATCTGGGCTTCGACAGCTGAAATACCAAAATCCTCGTCGTGCGACAGACACAAAAATGCCTTAGCTTGTGACATTAATTCCCATTTCTTTTCTTCTGTCACTTCCCCTAAATATTCTATATTTGAGTTTTTGAGTTTTTGGACTATCTCTTCCCCGCTTTGATTTATTGCTCTACCCGCAACGATGATTTTATATTTCTTGCCCAGGCCATAAAGCAATTCCAGCCCCTTACTGCCCACGATCCTGGAAACTACCAGATAGTACCTCCCCCCGCTTAGATTAAGAGGGGGGACAGAGGGGGGTGATACTGGTGGATATATTACTTTCGCTTCTCTTCGATAGAATTTTTTGATGCGTTCTGCCACATTCTTAGAATTAGCAATAAAAAGATGTGGTTTTTGGGCAAAGGCAAAATCCACCATGAGTAAGATATGATTGGCTATAGCTGATATTGGCCGCCAATACCACTTATTTCGTTCTTTGGTAGCAGTCTCATAACCATAGAGAAATCTAGGCGGAGTATGGCAATAGGTCACGAGTTTAGTCTTGGGTCCGATTTTTACGCCATTGGGAAAATAGCCTCCAGTCTGGGAGACTATTACCAGATCATAGTCTGATAAATCAAAAGATCTAAAGAATAGTGGCGAAAGAATAGTGTAATACGAAATGAATCGAGGTAAAAACGGCAGATATTTTCCCCAGCTCTCTACGACATTATTTATGTTAAACTCGCCCCAATATTTGGGAAAAGCGTACGCCGTATACACGGGAGCATCTGGAAACATTTCCTGAAAGGTCATGAGAACGCGCTCCGCGCCCCCTATTTCCTTAAAATAATCGTGGACGAGAGCTATCTTCATCAGTTGATTTTACCGCAACTCTCCTAATTAAACTCTTATACCCCAATTCCTGCAATACCTCTGTAATTCTTGAGGCATTAGGCACTAGGCAATTGGCAATGGTAAATGTAATAGGAACGTCTGTTTTTATGGTAGCGAGCCTTTTTGACAATTCCCCGCTCTCATAGCCATCTATTAATTTTGAATTTACCCCCCCTCTTAGATTAAGAGGGGGTTGGGGGGTGATACTTAAAGATTCATAAATTTTTTCAAAACTCCCGAATTCTTCAATTAATTTTTTGGCCATCACCGGACCAATGCCGGGAATACCGGGATAGTTATCACTCGAATCCCCAACCAAGGCTTTGTAATCAATTACTTGTTCCGGCCATATTCCCAATCTCTCTTTGACTCTATCTCTATCAACAATGATCATGTCCGAAATACCCTTGAAAGACATATACAAATTCACTTGGTCATTTACAAGTTGCATCAGGTCACGGTCACCTGTAATTATAATGACACGCCCTCCCTCTCCTAGATTAGGAGAGGGATTAGAGGGAGAGGTACTAGTTGCCTGTGTCCCTATCGTTCCGATAATATCATCGGCCTCGAAACCGGAGAGTTGAAAAGTTTGGATTCCTACCTTCTCAAATACTACTTTCAGTTTGTCTATCTGTCCCCAAATGTCTTCAGATATCTGACGGTCTTTCTCGCGGTTGGTCTGATAGCCAACATACATCAGGTGACGGAAAGTGGGACTGGGATCGTCAAAGACAATTGCCAGATGTGTAGGTTTCAAATCTTCGATTGATTTTAACAAAATTGACAAAAAGCCATATACTCCGGCTGTCGCTTCCCCGCTTCTATTCCTCCAATCCGGCAGAGCATAATATGCCCGATGTAACACGCTGTTTCCATCGAGGATTAGCAGTTTCATCCCATTATTTTAACAAATTCATCGCCGTCCATGTTCTCTGTTTCCAGAAGTCTGACAACTACTTTATCCATTTTCTTTTTGTATTTCTTCAAAATTATCACTGCGTTTTTGTAAGCAGTGTCAATTATTTTTTTGACTTCGGCATCAATTTTGTTTTGCATATCGGGACTGATTTGGGTTTGTTCAAAATAGGCCCGGCCCCAATCAATCATATCCTGCTGTGGTCCATAGTTAATAGGACCTAGTGAACTCATGCCGTATTCCATGACCATATTGCGGGCGGTGGCAGTCGCTTTATCAATATCATTAGAGGCTCCGGTGGTAATCTCCCCAAAAGTCAATTCTTCAGCTGCCCGCCCCCCCATCATCATGGTAATCTGAGAGAGTAATTTTGTTTTGGTCATATGAATAATGTCATTTTTCGGTGGTACCAATGTGTGACCTAGAGACATACCTCTGGAAACTATGGAAATGCGGTGGACTGGATCCATGTCTTTTTGGGCCCAGGTCGTAATGGCATGACCCACTTCATGATAGGCCGTCATTTTGCGGTCATCATCTGATTGGGTGCGTTTTTTCTGCGGGCCCATTTTGACTTTGGTGGCCGCTTCTTCCAGATCAATCATATTTATTTCTGTTTTGCTCTCACGGGCGGCTCCTATCGCGGCCTCATTGAGCATATTTTCAAGGTCTGCCCCGGAAAAACCAACTGTTCTTTTGGCCACTCCATCCCAATTGACATCAGCGGCAAAGGGCTTGTTCTTGGCATAAATGGCCAGGATGTCTTTGCGGCCTTCAATATCCGGATAGTCAACCATCACCCGCCGGTCAAACCGGCCGGGACGAAGAAGGGCAGGGTCCAAGAGATCGCCGCGATTCGTTGCTGCCAAGACCATCACCAAATCATTGGGCGTAAAGCCGTCCATTTCCACCAATATTTGGTTCAGGGTCTGCTCGCGTTCGTCATGCCCCCCCATGGTTCCGTGTCCCCGTTGCCTGCCGATGGCATCAATTTCATCTATAAATATTATTGCTGGTGCACTTTTTTTGGCGGTGGCAAACAAGTCCCGGACCCGGGCACTACCAACACCTACTAACATTTCCATAAATTCACTTCCTGCCATCGAGAAAAATGGCACACTGGCTTCACCGGCGACGGCTTTTGCAAGTAAAGTGTTGTGATTGACAAAGCCATTTCCCACAAAGCTATGTGACGAAGGCACAGTAAAATCGTAAACTTCTGCTACACTATCTAGTTTGTCTACCGCTTTAGAAAAGAATATTTTCGCTTCGACCAAATCTCTCAAATACTCCACATGGGGTAAATCTACGCCCAACTTTTCAACATGTGTTAAAAAATCTCCCATTGTTTGTCTCGATATTCTGTCTCTATTTCTCACCTTATCAATTGTCCTAGATAATTTTTCATTGCTTAATCTTTTGACAGACAATATTCTCCAAGCTTCTTCGACCAAGCTACCCACATAAGGAATCACGTCAATATTAGTATTGACCCTACCCATCTTTATAACGTGTTTTTCCAATAAATTTTGTTTCCGTTTCAATCTAAAACCGACTTGATTTCCAAATTCCACAAATGCCGACCCAGTTATATTTAATCTATAGACTGGTCGATGATACCCATCTTTAACCTTCCCTTTAACATTTAGATAAGCCACTACTCCCAGATTCAAAAGCATCATCTGAACTTGTCTAGCCATTTTTTCACTCACTGTAGTGTATTCAATTGTTGCCCGGCCTTTTTCCACAGAAGCATCTGTATCAAACAAGCCCTGTAAAAAGGCCACCTGTGATTCTTGTTTGGCTTGCAAGATTGTAGCTGGCACGGTCTTGTCAAACGATAACAAATAAGACATGCCCATTTCATATAGCATCTTTTTCATGCTCCAACTGGTAACCAAAAATGATTGACCGCGGATTGTTATCGCATTTTGAGGAAATCTTTCGTTTACGTATTTTTTAAAAAACTTTATAATTTCAGAGTCTATGTTAGTTAATCCGACACGGCTGGCGTGACTCATGTTCCCATCTCCCGTCAAAAGCCCTAATAGATAGGCCGTATCCATATCAACCAAATTCAAATCTCCAAACATTTTTTGGCCATATTGAATTGCAACATAATCTCCGTTTTGTATGTCTGACAGCTTTCTAAATCTCAATTTACCATCGCCCCCCATCACAATTACTGGATGTTCTGGAGTTCCCTCCAAACTATAACCCTGATCCAGTCTTAATTTTATTGTATTTTGTTCTCCAAGATTATACCAGTGAGAAGCAAATTCTCTGGTAGACACCATCTTGTCTGTATCCAATCCTGCCACACCGGCACCGTGTACTTTATGTGATCTTTGATCTACAAAATAATAACGCGGTATTTCTCTTATTTCCATTAAACCTTTATTTGTCCACACAATTGTATCTCCGGTCACACATTTACCCACTCCACTTGGGCCAACGAGTAATACTCCCTTCGGGGTTCGCGCACCCACGGCTTTGTATTTAGCCGGGTTTTTTAGAAAATCCACTACTTCTTCCAATTCTTTTTTGGCTTCATTGACGCCAGCCACATCAGCAAATTTGACATCCAGCTTGCCCTTGGCAAACAATTTGGCTTTGGAATTACCAAAAGAAAACAGACTGTCCTGGGCCCCACGGGCCTGGCGCATCATATATAAAAGAACCAAGATTACAAAGCCTGTCCCGATGAGACTCGGGATCACTTGAGCAATTATCTGGGAAGTGGTCTGATCCTTGATTTCATATTTAACAGTACTGGGATCAATTTTTGCCCGCTCCAATATCTGGGTCAGACTTTCGGTGGGTTCTTTCCGGGAGAAATAGACCTCACCTTTTTTGTCGGTGTAATACAGGGCCAGACGGTCGGCCATGACTTCCACTTTTTCTATTTTTTGGTCTCTGATGTCAGACAAAGCCTGAGACAATTGAACTTCCTTGACCACTTTGTTTCCCGATTGCCACAACTGGGTCAGAGAAAAGATCATGGCGGCCACGACCACAAACCACAGCAAGGTCTGCATATTAAAATTCATCTGGATCAAAAGCCCCTTTACTGGTGTTTTTTTACCATTTGTTGCCATGAGTGCCTATTTTACCCCAAACCCTTGACAAGGGCAACCACTCTCTTCTCTCCCCAATCTCCCTATTCCATCCGTTCTTGACAAGTATATACTTAAGTAGTATATTAAATACTATGTTAAGCTCACAAAATATCAAAAGTTTCACTGATTTGCGTTTTGATCCCGCTGGGGTTTCTGCTCTGGCTTCCCAATCTGGTCCTGTCTATATCCTCAACCGTAACCGTCCTGTTAGTATACTTATGGATGTAGCTTTATATGAACAAATGCTCGAAGAGCTTCAAGATGGTAGAGATAGCGTTTGGCTTGCTAAAAACGAAAATAAATTAAGAAAAGCCAAAGGTAAGACCAGCTATGAAATATCAAATTTCTTATCTACCCAAAGCTGAAAAGTTTTTCAAAAAGTACCCCAAAAATATCGCATCACACGTATTTAATAAGATTCAAGCTCTCGAAACGAATCCACATGCTCCAAATAACAATTTGACAAAGCTCAAAGATCCACTCTCAGGATATAGACTTAGGATTGGAGATTTCAGAGCCATATTTATATTGGATGAAAGTACAAAAAGAATAATCGTTGCCAAAATTGACCACCGTTCTTCTGTTTATTTAAACTAATCATTTGTTCCACCTCTTAGGTGGAAGCATCGCTATAATTTTAACGTTTTTCAATTTCTTTTTGAGAACTTACTCCGTGTTTTCCCGGCAGACTTGATCATTTCTAGAAATTGCGTATATCGCATTATCACTACTTCCGGCTTACTTCCCCTGAGTATTATTGTCGGTTCTGAAATGGTATCTAAAACCTTCCTAACATTTCTCTGAAAATAAGTCGAGCTTATCATCGGCATATCCATACTGCAATCATACTACAATACATCTGCAATCTGTCAAGTTATTTTAGCTTCGAGCAAGTCTAAAGATGGCGCTAGATTGGTTTGTTTGCTATAATATGGTGTATGGTCCAAGAATTTACTGGAGATGTAGCCGTGGACAGAGACCCCATTATTGACAAGACGATCTCGGGGGCTGAATTGGCAAAGAATGAGCTTAAAGCTATGGCACAGGATAAGCAGTTTTCTCAAGACGCTGAGCAGGCTCTTATAAATATTGATGAAGCTGTGATTAGGATGAGAAATTGGGTTCGGGTCCAAGAAGAGCAAGCCAAAAGTCACGGGGAAAAGTTTGATCTGGATAGTTATGTCCAAGATTATATGAAGAGGCATAGAAATGGACTTGATGGGACTTCGTACATTCTTTTAAAAGAACTCTCTGCTGAAGAGCGAGAACAACTCCCCGATATTCCTGGAAGATCTCTTGGGATAGATAAGAACAGATTTACTAAAAGTCCATTTGTTGCCGCTTTCGCCGACAGATTGCAAATGACTTTTGTGCAAGGATTTTTTTACGATTATTATGATGGAGGAAGATTGACCGACGCCTCGATGACTACACTGTCTCGTCGCGACGGGACTGAATCAACAACTATTGGCATTGGGGCAGAAAGTGTCTTGCACCTTTTGCGTTCCAAACAAGCTCAGTAACTTATTTTAAAAGAATTTTTGTCATTGTATGTTCCACCTCTTAGGTGGGACAATTTTCAAGGACTTGACAATAGTTCCTTGAATCAGTATTATTATCCTTGATATGACATACACAGCTACTCTTACCGGCAAACAACAGCTTACTGTCCCTATCGAATTATTCCGTAAGTTTAATTGGGAAATTGGTCAGAAGGTGATTATCACCGACAATGACTATTCTCTGTCTGTCGTCTCCGCAAAAGATTTAGTAGATCGTTTAGCTGGTTCTGTAAAGTTATCAAACAAGTTCAAGAGCTTATCTATTGACGAAATAATTGAACAGGCCTCAATTGAAAATCATAAACAAAAATGATATTTGTAGACACGAATTATTTTTTGAGATTCCTTTTAGCTGATGTTTCGGACCAACACCAAAAAGCCAGAATATTGTTTCGAGAAGCCGCCGAAGGAAAAGTTAACTTGTTTACTTCTGCCATTGTAATATTTGAAACGTGTTGGGTACTTTTATCAAATTACGATAAAGATAAGGACCAAGTTGCAAAAGTTTTGAATAGCCTCCTAGATATGAATTTTATAGACTTTGAGCACCACAATCTTCTAAGACAGGCCGTTTCTATTTATAAAAATTCTCCACTTGGATTTATTGATGCCTTTAATTTGCTTTATGCAAAAGCAAAAGGCGCCAAGGAACTAAAAACCTTTGATATCAAACTTTCCAAGAAATTTATCTCACTTTAGACCCCACGGGAAGATTTTCAGCAGAGACAAAGATTGGCTTTTCATCACCGACGGCAAGAATCATCCCTTGACTTTCTTCATCTATCATTTTTCGATATTCGAGGTTGGTCACAAATAAGAATTTTTTGTTTAGGAAATCCTCTGGTGTAAACCCGTAAGTTCTGATACCTGTAAATATTGTTCGTTGCTCATCACCAAAATCGACGACAAGTTTTATCAATTTTTCACTGCCTTCTTTGTTTGTTGAATTGACCACCAACCCCACTCTCATTTCCACTTTGGCAAAGTCATCAATAGTTATCATATCAAAAATCCTATTTTCTTATACACTTCCAAAAGTTTAGGATGAGAAATCTCATAAGATTTTTGGGCACCGGTTTCCAGAATACTTTCCAGCTTTCCCGACTCGAAAATTTCTTTGTGTTTCTTTTGAAAACCAATCAAGAATTTTTCGACCACATCAGCAACTGCCGTCTTAAATTCACCATAGCTATCACTACCAGTATATTCTTTGCCGGAAAGCTGAGAATATATTTCCAACAGATTGGATATTCCAGGCTTATTAGTCCAGTCCATTTTTACTTCTGAGCCGCTGTCGGTTACCGCTGACATGATTTTCTTGCGGGCAGACCTTGGGTCTTCTAAAAGTCCAATTGCTCCATTGGGATTAGAATCGCTTTTACTCATTTTTTTTATAGGGTCAATCAGGCTCATAACCCTGCCACCGACTTTAGGTACCTTGGCTTCCGGCAATACAAATGTTTCACCATATTTCGAGTTAAATCTCTCGGCCACATCACGGGTTATTTCCACATGTTGTTTCTGATCGTCTCCAATCGGCACTTCTGTGGTGTCATAGAGCAAAATATCAGCAGCCATCAATGCCGGATAATCAAATAGTCCCACACTGACACTTTCTTTACCTTCTGATTTTTCTTTGTATTGAGTCATGCGGCTCATCTGACCCATGGACAGATAGCAATTCAAGACCCAGCCCAAATTAGCATGG
>ERZ1292629.3187-Hain-H43-01um-R1-3187-length-12887-cov-7_pt1 | contig 12887 bp, 16 predicted proteins | sample MGYA00564399_ERZ1292629 | MGnify/ENA primary metagenome ERZ1292629 (study PRJEB36523, sample SAMEA6512636) | groundwater metagenome | collected 2019-01-08 | study: AquaDiva: Metagenomics assemblies of 32 groundwater samples | reverse complement strand
CATCAGCTGAATCTACCAAGGCATCCTCTATGTGCTTTATTGAATTACTACTTGGCGGTACACCATCACCTCGAATTTAATCGAGGGGCGTACCGATTTTTCTGCTGATGGCGCAACTTGCGGTACGACATCAGCCCGACAATCATCAGATTACTCTGACGACCATCGGTTAACAGACACCTTACGGTATCTGTCTGGAATTAGCTCGTACGGGATAGCAGATGCGTAGCATCTGTTCTTCTCCCCGCCTCCGCCAGGTGGCGGACGGCGGGTCGAAGTAACAGCTTGCTGCATAATTATTATACTTGCTAATTCCTTCAAGGCTGAAATCCTTCAGCCTTAGTTTGGACCGAGTTGTTAAACTTCGGTGTTAAAAAAATCCGCCGGTAGGCGGCGGTAAAGCGGGCGGATTAAAAATCAGCTCGTCTTACTCGACACCCCCAATGAGTTTCCTTAACATAACTTCTTCAGTTTATACCAGAATACTAAAAGGGGTGTCAAGCACTAATACAGGCGATAAGTCTCAAGGCTAAAGGCTCAAGTCTAAATTAAGTAAAAAGTATCAAGTATCAAGTTCGAAAACTTACTACCTATTACTTGGGACTTACATCAGACTTCAGACTTGAAACTTTAGCCTTGTCAATTATTGAAAAAATTGACCACATTCCTCTTGACTTTCTTGGTATGTTCAGGTATAGTGCCAACACCCTATATGGGGGTACCTCCGAAAAAGAGGCGGGGCAAATTAAAATTATGAACACAGACAAGAAAAACCTGCTCGGCCTGACGGCCGCGTTTAGCGTCATCGCCACTTCGTTGATCTCCATCGGGTGTGGTGGCAGCAGCTTCGCTACCGCTGGCACTCAAAACAACGGTGAATGGGAGTGGCAGAACAACACCGCCGACGGCGGCAAGGACATCGTGCCTTTCAAGGCCTCATACGACCCGAAAACCGGTGTTATCACCGATGGCGATCCCAACGACAGCGTGACGATTGAAGGTTTCCTGAACGGAGCCGTCAACGTCACCGCCGCTGGCAACACCTGGCGAAACGTCAATCCGCTCCAGCACACGAGTGCTGGCCACGGGCCGAACTTGAGCGAATGGGTCGGCCTGTTCGCGAAACGCGACAGCAAGATGCCGGACGTCCAGTTCGTTATCCGCCGCAAAGGCTAAGGCCAAAACGATCCAGTGGGGAAGGTTCTTTAGAACCCTCCCCACTTTTTTTGTACTTAGAAAATTTGGGGTTCAAAAAGCCTTGAATCCTCTGACAAATTAGGTTAAAGTTAGCTCACCCAATTAGAGACTGGAGTTTCTTTCGCTGGCTAACACCAGTGGATGGGTTTCGGAGGAAAAGTTGAACATTCATTTATCGAAATTGAAAAAACTCACTGGCTTCGTTGTTTGTATCGTTGCCCTCTTCTCCCTGCCTGGTTGCGGTGGAGGCGGTGGCGGTGGCGGCAACACATCGCCGGAAGACGGCGTTTTCAACACCACCAAGGGATTCATGGTGGAGTGGGGCAAGCACAACGTCAACAGGGCGATGTCGTACGTCTCCCCAGACTACTACGAGTCCGGCATGGACTACGACGACATGCGCAGAACTATCGAAGGTTCGTCGAGATTCGAGGTTACCAAATTCAAGATCACGACCTATGACTTCGACTCCGAAAAGTTGTGGTGCTCGGCGTATATCGACAGTTACCTGGACGGTAATCACGTTACCGGCTGGATATACCTTCACAAGCGATCTGGCTGGCAAATCTCCGGTCAAGACGGACGAGGTCTGCACACCGACTCCATCATTCTCAAGATGCTCAAGGGCACCCCGCCACCGAAGTGATGACGCTAGGTGGTCGCAGCGAAGGCGACAAGAGCGATAATTTCTTTGCTCAAGTCATCGCCAACAACCAGAAGGCGAAATAACACTACCGCATCTCGAGCATCCGCAGGCAACTCAACACGAGTTGCCTGCTTTTTTTAGACCTTGAATTCCGCTACAATTAACTAATCCTTTTTGCAAGGAGTTTCCGCACATGAACATGAAAAGATTGATCTTAACTCACATAGATGCTGTTAATCCCCTACTCGTCATCGCCGGATTCGGGTGGGTCTTTGCCATTCTGTGGACAACTTACGGTTTTCAGCCAGCCCCCGACTTGATCGGCCCAATGGCAGGGTGTTTACACCGAAGACAAAATCGACCACCCGATTGAGTTCACCGTTAGCGACCAGCTCAAACTGACTGGTACTTACAAGGAACCCGGCAACTGGGAACACGGCACCTTAAATGGAAGAGTGGGAAAAGATGGCACCTTTAACTTCTCCTTCCGCTTCGGCAAGAACCGTCCGTGGAGAGAGATAGTCGGCAAATTTACGCTATCGGTCGACGGCAAAAGCCTTTTCGACGAAAACGCCAAGTATCAAATACCGTCACGAGACCCGGATCGTCCTCGTTTTCAAACGGTCAAAGTCTCAATGCAACGAGCCTGACCCCTTTCACTTTTCACGTCTTAGCGCAGGTCGCCCTGCGCTTTTTTCTTAACAATTTTCTAGCACAATCCAACCTTGCCTGTCCGTACCTGCAGTGCATACCTGAAGGACAGGCCTTCAGGTATAGATTCTACAGGTAGAGGCCTGTCCTTTACCTGTGGGATGATGGATTTGGATTTTGGTTTGCTGTTTACTGTTATTCTGTCGCAATTTTTGCCACAATCCCTTTTGTATCAATGAGAAACTCAATACTTTCGACTTTAGACTTTTGCCTTTTGACTTTGAGCGAAGCGATAGATGCCTGAACTGCCAGAAGTCGAGACGATCAAGCGGAGTTTAGACAAGTACATCAAGGGACAGACGATTCTCGGTATCGAAATACGGGTGTCGAAACTTTTTCATGGCCACAAGTCTGACGTTATTGGATCGTCGATTCTTGAGATTGAGCGACGGGCAAAAATGCTCATCTGGAAACTCTCTAATAATAAGTACCTGCTTTTTCACTTTAAAATGACCGGTCAGCTACTATATGTCGAAAAGGAACTAGGGACTAGGGACCTGGAACTAGGCAAACAGGTACTAGGAGCTAGGGACTCGGAACTAGATGGAAAACTAGTACCTAGTGCCCAGTCGCTAGTTCCCCCGCCTGTTATTGCTGGCGGCGGACATCCGGACAAAGTTTACTTACAGAAACCGCCGCATCAATTCACCCATATCATCTTTACTCTCGACCGAGGGCATCTTTATTTCAACGACCTTCGCAAATTCGGTTGGATCAAAGCGGTAGACGAAACAGGCTTGAAGGCGGAAGTTGCGAAGTACGGCCCTGAAACAGATTGGCCGGAATTCACTTTTGACTATTTCGTTAAGGCCCTGAACAGTAAACCAAAAACTAAGATTAAAACGGCCTTAATGTTCCAGGATTTGATTGCCGGCATCGGCAATATTTATTCAGACGAGATCTTGTTTAAAGCTAAAGTTCTACCAACTCGTTTGATCAACGATCTATCCGAAGCCGAACTGAAACAAATTTACAGTAATATTAAACCGGTGCTGGACCTAGCGATAAAACACGGCGGCACCTCACTCAAAGATTATCGCAAACTCGACGGCAGTATGGGCGACTACCTCCGCTACGCCAACGTCTACCACTGCAACGGTGAGCCGTGCAAGGTTTGTGACACAAAGATCGAACGCATCGTCGTTAACGGCCGTAGCGCACACTTTTGCCCAAACTGCCAAAAATAGCTAGGTTAAAAATAGATGCTTAATGTGATTGTCGCCACAGCCAAGAATAATGTAATCGGCAACAAGGGTGAGATCCCATGGCAGGGTTCTCTACCAGCGGATATGAAATATTTTGCCGAAAAAACTACCGGTCAGGCCGTTATCATGGGCCGAACCACCTACCTATCAATCCCGCCCAAGTATCGACCACTGCCAAATCGCCTTAATCTCGTTCTGTCGCCCGAAGAAATTTCGGACGAGGGAGTTGTCACTTTCCAGTCGCTTCAATCGGCGATTGATTACGGTCTGGGGCAAGGCAATGATGTTTATATTTCTGGCGGTGGCAGCATCTACGAAGAGGCCTTAAACGGTGGCTACAAAATCGATCGAATCTATCGCACCCTGATCGACCTCGTAGTTGACGGCGACACCTTTTTTCCAGAGCTAGACTCTGCCTGGCAATTAGTTAGCGAAGACTGCCGTCAGGCGGACGAGAAGAACAAATTTGACTATTGTTTTCAAATATACGATCGTAAATCAGATGATCTTGAGCGACAGAGATATTAAGAAAGCCATTCAAGAGGGTCGGATCAAGATCGACCCCAAACCCAATTACGCCGAAGCACTCGGCTCCTGTTCAATCGACTTGAGGTTAGGCCGAAAATTTCGCATTTTTACCCGATCTCGCCATCCCTACATCGACGTCAAGGCCAAAATCCCGATCGATGACATCATGGAAGAAATAATTATCGTGGACGGTCATCCGTTCGTTCTTCACCCGGGCGATTTGGTGCTGGCCATGACGATGGAAAATCTCAAGATCTCTGACGACTTAATCGGCCGCATCGAAGGCCGAAGCTCCCTTGGCCGGCTGGGGATTATCGTTCATGGCACCGCTTCAGTTTTTGACCCTGGTTGGGACGGCAAGCCCGTCATGGAACTGGGCAATCTAGGCGTGATGCCGGTAGCGCTCTATCCCGGTATGCGAATCTGCGCCTTTACCTTTGAGGAACTGACTAGTCCGGCCGAGATTCCCTACAACAAGCACAAAAGCAATCATTACGCTGGCCAGAACAGCCCAATGGCCTCACAGCTCAACAAAGACTTTATCAAGAAAAAAGCCAAAAAGTAACAGCCGTCAGGTATTTCGGCGAAGACTTCTGGTACTCCAGTCCCGTCAAGCCGGAATGTCTGACGGGTGTTAAAACCCCCCGACGACCGTCACTTCGCCTTTGATTGGTGGGAGCGGCTCGTAACCAACAACTTCAAAATCTTCGATCACAAAATCGTCGATGTTTTTCACTTTGGGATTAATTTTCATAGTCGGGAATGGTTTCGGCGTCCGTTTGACCTGTTCTTTCACTTGATTGAAATGGTTGCTATAAACATGGACATCCCCAAAGGTGTGAACAAACTCGCCCGGTTTTAGGCCGACAACCTGCGCCAACATCATCGTAAAAAGCGAGTAGCTGGCAATATTGAACGGTACGCCCAGAAAAGTATCGGCGCTACGCTGATAGAGCTGTAGCGACAACCGATCGCCGGTCGTATTAAACTGAAACAGGGTATGACAGGGTGGTAGGGCCATCGACTGACCGGGAGCGGCCATCTCGTAGATAAACTCCGGATTCCAAGCCGAGACCACGATTGATTTTCGAAAAGGCGTCGTCTTTAGCTCCTGAATCGCCCAGGCCAATTGATCAATTATCCGACCATCACTCGAACGCCATTTGCGCCACTGAACCCCGTAAACATTGCCCAGATCGCCCCACTTTTTGACGAATTTGTCGGTCGCTGGCAAATCTTTGAGTTTGAGAATGAATTCTTCTTGGGTTAATTCTGCCTCTTTGCCTTGCTCGGCGGCTTTTTTGTATGGCTTGTAGGCCCAGTCGTCCCAGATGTGGACATTACGATCAACCAGATATTTGATATTTGAGTCGCCCTTAATAAACCACAACAGCTCCTCGATAATCCCGCGCGAGAAAACCTTTTTGGTCGTCAGTAGCGGGAAACCTTGCTGCAAATCAAAGCGGATCTGTCGGCCAAAGACGCTCCGAATTGTTACCCCCGGATTATTAAAAACGGGTTTATCCGTACCATTTTTCATTATGTCCTTGAGTAAATTTAGATACTGGTACTCGGGGTGTTTAGCCATCTATTTTCTTTCTACAATATTTCGAAGACTTTGTCAGTGCCGTAGTACTCTTGCCAATTGGCGTTGTAGTAATCAAACATTCGAGCTAGGCGATCTTGCGGCAACTCTTCAACTTCCAGTTCCTTCATCATCTGCCTCAACTCGGCTTTTGTTTTGTCGGCCAGTTTTGGTTCGGTGATGATTTTCTCGAATTCCGCCACGTAGCCGTAGCCCGGACTAAAACTTATAGTTACTTCGGCGCCGCGATAAGCGTAGTCGGTTTTCTCTCGCGACCACTTTGCTTGATGGGAGAATCCAGACTTCAGCACCAATTCGTCAAGCTCGTCGAGCGTAACGTCGGTAACCGGGGCCTCAAACTCCATCCGCGCCGTACCGTTGTCGCTTGAGGTATCATCGATTGAGATTTTCATTATCAGCAGAAGCTTGCTATTAGTTTGACGGGTGCGCAAAGAAAAACTTTTTGCCTCTTTGGCTAGCGTTGAGAGTTTCTCGCGATCATTTTTGTCTTGCAAGACTGGGGATATATTTGTGTTGAGCATCTCTAGGTCACCACCTTCAAAGTAATGGTTCAACTGCTTCTGAACACCAAGCTTCTTTGTTTGCGGGTCCATATTGTGCATTTTCTCGATGAGATCATCGGCCGCGACCTTACTGCCAAGTAAGCACTTAATCTCAACTTCGTATTTATCAGAGCTCTTAGCCATTACCGCATTAAACACATTACGCTCTACAATTTCTAGCCGTCTGTGCTAGTCTGTGGCTATGGATATTAGATACTCCCTAGCAATAGCGGCGGTGGTCATATTGGCCGTCATATTTATTAAGAAAATCTGGCACACCGTTTTGATGCTTGCTCTTGTCGGCGTCGCTTATTGGTATTTCTTTGTGCGTTAATGTTGGACGACAAGATTGCAGCGCTTATTAGTAACGAATTCACTCGGCAGCAATCGACGCTGTCGCTGATTCCGAGCGAAAATTATGTCTCACCGGCGGTCCAAACGGCCCAAGCCAGTTGCTTTACTAACAAATACGCCGAGGGCTATCCGGGTAAGCGTTACTACGGCGGGACCGAATTTTGCGACGAGCTGGAATTGTTGTGCCAAAAACAGGCACAGAAAGTTTTTCAGACCGAGTATTTCGTCAATGTTCAGCCGTACTCTGGCTCGCCAGCTAATTTAGCGGCTTATCTTGGCCTGCTCGAACCGGGCCAGACGATAATGGGCTTGAACTTGGGCGCCGGCGGACACTTGACCCACGGTCACAAAGTTAGTCTGACGGCAAAGATTTTCAATTCGGTTCAATACAACGTCGATCCCGAAACACACTTGATTAACTTTGATGAACTTGAAAAGTTAGCCCTCGAACATCAACCGAAAGTTATAGTCGCCGGCTGTACCGCTTACGCCCGGACACTCGATTTCGAGAAGTTTGCTAAAGTCGCCAAAAAAGTCGGAGCCTACTTGCTCGCCGACATTTCCCACATCAGCGGCCTTGCCGCCACTGGGCTGCACCCAACACCGTTTGGTCAGGCCGATGTTGTGATGACTACCACTCACAAAATGCTCCGCGGCCCGCGGGGGGCGCTGATATTTTCCAAAGATGAAGAAATCGCCACGAAAATAAATAAAGTTATTTTTCCCGGCCTGCAGGGCGGACCTCATATGCATACTATCAGCGCCATTACCCAATCTCTTTTTGAAGCCGATTCGCCCAACTACCAGCAATATTGCGCCCAAATAATTAAAAACGCCCAGGCAATGGTCTTCGTTCTGAAAAGTCGTGGCTTCAAGATTGTCACCGACGGCACCGATAATCACCTCTGGCTAATCGACCTACGCAATAAAAATATCACCGGCACCGAAGCCCAGGAAAAACTGGAAAGTTACAGCCTAGTCGCTAATAAAAACTCTATTCCCTACGACCCAGCTGGGCCGTTTAAACCGTCGGGTATTCGGATGGGTACACCGGCCATCACCACCCGGGGATTAAAAGAAAAAGACTGCCAACAACTAGCGACCTACATCGCCGATATCCTCGACAATAAATCTGTCCCCAAAGAAGACATCGACATCTTCATCGCCCGCTTCCCCATCCCGACTAAAAATTAATGTCTCTCGACTAAGCGTATTACGCTTGTAACGGATCACTTAGCCTTGTATCGTTAAGGAAATGAGTGCGTTTGGCTATATTGTACTGGCAACTCTTTTTTACTCCGGTTTCCAGCTCTTTGTCTCTAGGACTGCCGGCAAGATTGATGCGACATTGCCCGGTGTCATCGGTAATTTCGTTGCTGTCGTCATTCCGCTTGGCGTGTTTCTCTACCTTCGTTTCGTCAAAAGAGCCGAACTTTTTCCGACAACAACTTCGGGAGTTATCTTCTCCGTTCTCGCTGGGGTCGCCGTGGCCATCTACGGAATTTTCCTTGTCAAAGCCTTCGAACGTGCCGATACGGCATTCGTCATCCCATTAGTTTTTGGCGGCTCAATTCTGCTTAGCACCCTTATTAGCTGGGTTGTTTTCAAAGAACACGCTTCAACCCAAAGCGTCCTCGGCACTCTCTTGATTGTCTCGGGAATCATTCTGATTTCCCTAGTTAAGCGTTAGGCTAAAGCGAAGCGACTCGAAGAGTGGCCTTCATGATGTTTCATTCGAACTCTTACTCGATTGGTTAGACATTTTAGAGAAAACCTATCGTCGTTAAGAAAATAAAGAACCAGAGACACCAATTAATTAGTAGCTCTGGTTTTTCCCCGCACGCTAGGCGATTGGGGAGATCAGGCGTATCGAAGGCTGGTTTAAGAGCTTTCGGTCACAACCTCCTGGGATTGAGTTGGTTCTCCAGGATCTGCCAGCACAGTACTTGGAGGAAAGAGATTACTCGCCGTCAGAAAACTGCGGGAGCCGATGATTGCGTCCTGCGTTTGTTGTCGTGCTTGCTTGTCCGCTTCGCGTTGTGCTTCTTCTGCTGGCAATGCCCTCAGAATTCGCAACTGCTCTTCATGCTTGTCAATTAAGCCGAGAATCTCCTCTCGTTCGATCTGGTCCCATGTTATCTTCAGGCTGTTGCTGAGCGTTCGGATATTCTCCTTATGAGCTTTGATCCGACCAGCCAACTTATTAGAGTTATCTCCTTTAGCCGTAGAGTACCTTTCGATAAGCCACAGAAGGGGTAAAAGTACAAGGCCAACAATTAGGATGACCCAGGTCCCCGGAGATGCCCAGGGAACTTCCTTTCGCTCCTTTGGACTTCCGGGATAGCACCAAACGCTTACAAGGAGAACCATCCAGAAGGTAGGGATTACCCGAAGGTGGAAAGGGACAGGTAGGACGAGTAGCGCGAGGGTAATCAGAATTCCAAAGGGAAAACCAACACCATACGCGAGTGACAATATTCTGTTAAAAAGCTGCTTCATCTCGATACACCTCACCGCAAGTTGCAGTATGCTAATGCTAGCAAAAGTGACCCTCCAAGTCCAGTACTAGAGGATTATTTTGGAGTTCTATAAATGTTCGATTAATTTGCTTAATTTCGGACTATACTGGTTAGAGTTACGAACCATATGTCTATTGTAACTCTTGAACCTGGAAAATATTTAATAAATACAAAAAGAGCCCGCTTTAGGCTCTTTTTTGCAGGCTTTAACCTGATTGATGCCCGTTATGGTGGACCGTGGGAGGTTCGAACTCCCTACCTCCGGTATGCAAAACCGGCGCTCTACCAATTGAGCTAACGGCCCTTGGAAAAAGCAACTAGCCCCTGGTTTACCCAGAGCCCTGTCGAGGGGCTACTGGCAACTAGCTACGAGCCAAATCATATCAGATCTACTGCATTATGTCAGCCAGTTGCTAGAAGCTAGAAGCCAGAAGCTTTTCAAAACACATACCAAATACTTCCGAAAATGATAATCAGCCCCAACATTTTCCACATCGTGTAGCTACCGCCGTTACCCAAGTACTGCTCCGCCAGGGAGTTATGGCCAAAAATTTGGGTCAGCTGGTAACTATATTTTATTAGTGCTGTGCCGACACCCAAGCCCAAAATTAGAATCGCAATCTTTAGTAGTGTCCCCATCAATTCAGTTTAGCAGTTAATTAAAGACACCCGCCTTAAAACCAACCCATCACAACCGAACCTGAAGGACAGGCCTTCAGGTATAAATTCTACAGGTAGAGGCCTGTCCTTTACCTGTCGGTTGTGGCTTAAAAAGGGCCGCGACTGCTCGCGGCCCAAGGGCTGATCCTGATCCTAGCTTTTCTTTTTTGATGTTAGTGGCCCAGTGATGATCGCGACTGGTATTCCGACTTCCGCCCAGCCGAAAAGCTTGGCCGCATCCTTCTTTGATAGTCGAATGCAACCGTGCGAAGCTGGATAGCTCGGAACCGAATCATAGGCGTGAATATTGATCCGCCGAATTTTTTTCGTCTTCGGATCGAATGAGTGTATCCGAAGCGTGTACGGAATGGCACCACCACCATATTCCGGCAAAGCCCGGTTGTAGCGAAGCTTCGCCCTCACCTTGGTTAGCCCAGTTGGGGTGGTCATGCCCCTTCGTCCGGTTGAGCAGTGAAACTCATAGAACGGCTGGCCGTTCTCGATGGCAAAGAGCTTCTGCTGGTTCAAAATCACCAGTATTTGCTTACCTTTGCTGGTTGTGGTTTGTCCGAGTCCAATGGCGACAACAGTCGTCGTCGCAAGTAGTAAAAGTAAAAGAACGAATCTTTTCATATCGCTTCCGTGCGGTGTGGGTGTGCCCCACACGTCAAGTTACCTTAACCTAATGTCTTCAATAAATCAATCCTCGAAACCCACTAACTCCGGCTCGACTTCGAGATCGACTTGATATTTACTCTTGATATCAGTCCGGATTTTTTCAATTAAAATCACGATGTCAGCGGCCTTGGCCTGACCAAGATTGACGATGTAATTGGAGTGCTTTTCTGACAGTTGAGCATCCCCGACCCGCAGCCCTTTTAAACCGGCCACTGCGATAACTTTGGCCGTCGGCACAATCGGAAAAGGATCGTCCTTAATGGCATCGGCAAAGAGCGGTAAGTGAATTTTCGGCATTCGTTCAAGTGGAATATTTTTGAAGATCGAACCAGCATTGGGAAACTCCAACGGCTGACGATCGCAACGCTGTTGGATATGTTGATCAGCAATCTGGCGTAACTCGGCACGATCGCCCTTCGTTAATTGTAAAGTGCCTTCAACGATCACTTCTTTAACTCGCTTGAAAATCGAATCGCGATAGCCAAATTCGCAGGCCGAGTTATCACGATCAATCTCCTGGCCCGTGACGATGTCAATCGATTTAACCGAAAAGATGCTATCTTTGATTTCACCGCCGAAACAACCGGCGTTACCACGAATCGCTCCACCGAAACTACCGGGTAAACCCCCGGCCCATTCTAGACTGGCTAATCCGGCTCGGATGCTTTCGTTAACTAGCAGCTCCATTGACGCCGAGGCAGTAGCTACCAACTGGGAATTATCTAGTCCCCAGTCCCTAGTCCCTAGTTCCAGGTTGATCACCAGTCCGTCAAAACCGTTGTCGGAGACAATTAAATTACTGCCGGCGGCCAACACAAAAACCGGCCAGCCATTTTTTCGGGCTAACTCCAGGGATTCTAGTAATTCCGTTTCCGTTTTAACACGAGCAAAATACTTGGCTGGTCCGCCAACTTTGAAAGTAGTTAACGGCGCCAACGATACATTTTCTTCTACCGATAAATTATCCATTCATCGATAATGTATCACGAAGTAAACAAAAAGAACTCGGTAGCCGGTCGCCAAAAGTAATGTGCTGATGGTTTTTCGATAGCCAATCTTACCAACACCGCCAACATAAGCCATCAATTCAGCGTTAATAACCGGGATCATGGCGATAATAAAAAACTGTTGCCAATTTAAAGTATTAGAATATTTTTCAATAAAACCGTAGTTCTTTTCAGATAGTAAGCGCCTTAATAGCGGTCGACCGTAGTTAAAAGCTAGGAAGTATGAAATTGATCCCCCCGCAATTCCCCCCGCAACCCGCACGACAATCACAAAGATTGGGTCTAGCAAACCGAAAAAAAGCAAATCTATCGGCAGAGTGGGAATCGGCACAATAACTGAAGCGGCGGCGACAAACGCAAAATATAACCCCAAGGCCCGGTAGGGGTGAATGGCTACCTCGTTTGTTAGCGGCAGAATGTGAGGATTGATAAAATGGTTGAGCAAAACCGAAACGACACTAACGAATAAACCGAAAACAATGATGAAACCGATGATTTGTACGGCTTGAGTACTGCCGTTAGAATTTTTTGACCAGTTCTTAATCACCCTAAACATTTCTATCTCCTACCTTAATGCTTCGAGGTCGCCCTGTCGACCCTCGTAACTACTGTAAGCAAGCTGCCGCTTGCGAACAGCGAGTAACGCAACTTGGTGGGCGCGGGAAGGATCGAACTTCCGACCCTCGCCATTACTGTAAGCAAGCTCCGCTTGCGAACAGCGAGTAACGAAACTTGGTGGGCGCGGGAAGGATCGAACTTCCGACCCTCGCCTTATCAGAGCGATGCTCTACCACTGAGCTACGCGCCCACCAAGTTTCATTACGACATCAGAGCGATGCTCTCCCGGGGCTCGACCGCCGTAAGTATATTACAAGGTCTCGCTCGCCTCAACGATACGAACCGAAACTGTTCAGTTCTCATAACCGTTTCGGCCCACCGAGCTTCGCACTCATATCCAACCATATTATTTTACAAAAAAACAGTTTGGATATCCAGTCACCGGCACTCTGTACTAAACGGAGTCACGACAAAAAATCCAAAATCGGTTGTTTTGTTCCATAGTTTTAAGCCTTGAGTTATAACTTTTGAGTTAACTCTTAAACACTTGGCGGTTGCAAGAATATTGCTACTTCGAATCTCACGATTTGAAGTAATTTTCTGATGTTCGCCCGAGGGGCGAACTCTCGATTTTCTAATTTTTCTACTCCCTAGAAAGGAGGTGATCCATCCGCAG
>ERZ1292629.3186-Hain-H43-01um-R1-3186-length-12900-cov-6_pt1 | contig 12900 bp, 11 predicted proteins | sample MGYA00564399_ERZ1292629 | MGnify/ENA primary metagenome ERZ1292629 (study PRJEB36523, sample SAMEA6512636) | groundwater metagenome | collected 2019-01-08 | study: AquaDiva: Metagenomics assemblies of 32 groundwater samples | reverse complement strand
AGATTTAAGAGAAAGATATTTTGATAGTCCAACATTTAGTCAACTCTTGGGGTTTAAGGATCATCCAGGAATTCAGTATGTTCGTTCTGTAAATTTAGCATCCGATAATTTATCTCCAAGTGAAAAATTAAAAGCAATGCTTTTAGGACCCCTTGCTCAAAGAATAGAGGATGAATTTAGGGGAAGGTCAATTGCTTTACAGGGATTAGCTTGTTCTGTTACTAGTGAAATAAGATTTCCAGATCCAAATGGAGACCCAACTAAGAGAAGAGTTATAAAATCAGCACAGGGTTTATTAAATCCATCAGTAAGGGAGGGTCTATCAAGGTTGCCGATTTATCTTCCAAATACAACACAATCATTACTTAATCAAGATCTTCCTGCCTTTGAATTTATGATTGCATCAGCTAGAGGAGCAAGGATCCGTGCATCAGAGGAATTACATACGCCAAGGTTAAGAAGTATTATATTCCCTGCTATGCTAGTTATAGATCTTGAGCAAACAGCAGGATATCAAGTTCTACAAATTCCTGGAGGAAATCAGCAAGTAATATCTCTTAATTTAACAGGAGACAGGAAAACAAGAAGTAAGGCAGTTTTAGGATTATATGTAACAGATTATCCTAAAATTATATCTGGTGCTAGTAAAAGAAAGATAGCAAAATAACTCTAATGATTTGATCCATTTTGTATTTATCAGGAAGCAATATATAATAACATTGTGGATAGAAAAAGATTTGACGAAGTAGATGTTCTAAAAGCTTTTGGTATTATTGGGGTAATTATAATTCATATTTTAACTCGTAATCTTACAAATCCAATTAGTAATTTTTTATGGAATAATCTTCAATTTTTTGTTATTTCTTTTGTTTTTTGTTCAGGTTTTGTTTTAGCATCAATTTATCAAAATTCTTTTTCAAGTGTTTCAAAAACTTTAGCTTGGTATAAAAAAAGATTAATCAGGTTACTTATTCCTTTCTTTATTTACCTAATTTCTCATTATGCTTTATGGATTATTTTCCCAAATATTTTTAACGGTTTAGGGCTTGTGCAAAATCTTGATTTTTTTACAAAATCAGCTCTTTTGATTGGCGGAACAAACTACAATTTCCTTGTAGTCTTATTTGTCGAATTAACACTTCTTTTTCCTATTTTTACAACTTTTTTTAAAAGAAAGAAATTTCTTTTTCTTTACCTTTTATTATCAGGGATAATTACTTTTATATTCACTTTTTTTGGAGGTTCATACCCTACTTATCGTTTTACAATGTGGATACCTTGGTCTTTAGTTCTTATTTTTGCAATGTATGTTGCAATAAAAGGAAAGTCTGAAAAAGTTGCTAAAAATATTGACAAAATATACTTATTATTTGGTGTGATATTTTTTATTTTATTTTTAGGACTTTATTTTTATAACCTAACAATAGATAAATCTTTAATTTTTTATAATCATAAGTATCCACCAGACTTTTACTATCTATTCTTTGGACTTTCTCTTACATGCTTTGCATTAATTATTGGAAGATTAAAGTTTTGGCAAAATAAAATTTTAAAATCAATCTATTTATTTATTAGTAGAAATTCTTATTCTTTATTTTTTATTCATTTTATAATTTTAGACGCTGTGCTTATATTTACAAATTATAATATAATGCTTAAAAATTCATTAATACAATTTTCAATTATTTTCTCCCTATCTATTCTTATTATCATAATCATAAATAAAGTTAAATCAATTATAGAAATATCTTGATATAATAAGCTTATGAATGATATGAAAAATAAGACAAGTGAATATTGGAAGAAAAAGTTAACGCCACAGCAATACAGGGTTTTGCGAGAAAAAGGAACTGAGCCTGCCTTTAGTGGAAAATTATATAATAATCACAAAAGTGGCATATATACCTGTGTTGCATGTGGTCAAAAACTTTTTTCTTCAAATACTAAATTTGATTCAGGAAGTGGTTGGCCAAGTTTTGATAATCCTATAAATAGGGAAAATGTAATCCTAGAAGAAGATAATGATTATGGAACAAAGAGAACAGAGGTTATATGCAAAAATTGTGGATCTCATTTAGGGCATGTTTTTAATGATGGGCCTAAGGAGACAACTGGACTTAGGTATTGTATAAACTCTTGTGCACTAAATTTTAATCCTGCCTCAAAGAATAAATGAAACATTACTGGCTTAAATTAAATCATATAGCCTATCTATATTTGCTTAGCAAAATAATATTTTTATTTAATAGTGAATTAATGCATGATTTGATGACTATAATTGGTGAATATATTGGAAAAATAGGTTTTCTAAGAAAAACATTAAGCTTTTTATTTAATGTTAAATCCCCTATCTTAAAACAAAAAATAAAAGGAATAGTTTTTGAAAACCCAATTGGCCTTGCAGCAGGCTTTGATTACCAAGCAAAGCTTACCCAAATTTTGCCATCAGTTGGTTTTGGTTTTGAAACAATTGGAACAATTACGAATTTACCATATGAGGGAAATCAAAAACCAAGACTTGCAAGACTTGTAAAATCAAAATCATTAATGGTTAATAAGGGATTTAAAAATCAAGGAATAAATGAAGTGAGTAGAAAACTACGTAATTATACTTTTGATATGCCAGTTGGAATAAGTATTGGCCAAACCAATTCTACAATACTATCTCAAAAGAGTGCTGTAGAAGATATTATAAAGGCTTTTAAAAAAGCTGAAAGTGCAAATTTAAAAATAAAATATTATGAATTAAACATTAGTTGTCCAAACTTAAACAATAAAGTTACTTTTTATGATCCATTTAAATTAGATATTTTGTTAAAAGCAGTAAAGAAATTAAATATAAGAAAACCAATTTTTATAAAAATGCCAATTGATAAAAAAGATAGTGAAATTTTAAGGATGTTAAAAGTGATTTATAGAAATAAAATTGATGGGGTAATATTTGGAAATCTTCAAAAAGATAGAAAAAATAAAGAGTTAAATAAAAAAGAAATAGCTAAGTACCCTATTGGTAATTTTAGCGGTAGACCTACTTTTGAAGCCTCAAATCATTTAATAAGTCTTACTTATAAAAATTATAAAGATAAGCTTATTATTGTTGGTTGCGGTGGGATTTTTAATGCAGACGATGCTTATAGAAAAATTAAATTAGGAGCAACTCTTGTTCAGTTTATTACAGGATTAATTTTTGAAGGACCGATTTTAGCAGCAAGTATAAATTCAGATTTGATAATTTTATTAAAAAAAGATGGATATAAAAATATAAGTCAAGTAATAGGGAAAGATATTTATTAATAACTGTTGACAATATAAATCATCTACTTTATAATCGCACAACTACTGCCTAGTACTGCCTCTTTGAATAATGAATAAATTCTTTAAATCTATAGGTTTAGTATTTACATTTTTAGTATTTACATTTTTAGTTAACGCAACATTTGCACAGACTAATACTGGTAATACTAGTAGTACAAATAATATAGAAAATAATATTAATCAAACAGAGATAGATTTAGATTGTGATTGTACCCCAACACCAACAACCAGTGTAACATTAACACCAACGCCTACAACAGAATTTACACCAACTCCAACTGAAATTATCACGCCAACTCCAACAGATAAGCCAAATGATAATGGTGGAGGACCAGGAGATGGGCTTTCAGATGGTAGATCAGATGGCAAATCAGATGGCAAATCAAGTTCACCAATTCAAGCAGTTTTAGGACTTTCTTCAACAAGCTCAGGCAATAATTTAATGATTCAGTTTTTTCAATTAATTTCCGCACTTTCTTTAAGCATTTTAGCTTTTAAGCTTTTTAAAAAAAATGTCTAAAGCAAAAAGGAAATCTTCTCGCTCTTCTAAGAAGAAAATAATAATCAAAAAATCTTTTTTTAAAAATCCTTTATTTAATAAAATAATTGCCGTAGTTTTAATAATTATTGCTTTACTTATTCTTACCTGGAAATTTCCAGTAGCAAAACCAGTTGATAAAAATCCTATTGTTATAAACTCAAAATTACTTAAGTCAGAGAATGTTAAAAATATTCCAGTAAGAATTATTATTCCTAAAAATAATATTGATTTAAAAGTAACTCCTTCAAAAATAGTAAATGGATATTGGGAAACATCAGATGTAAGCGCATCCTATGGTTTAGGTAGCGGCAATCCACAGAGTAAGTCAAATACTGTTATTTTTGCTCATGCAAGGGAAGGATTATTTTACAATTTAAAAGATGTAAAAATAGGTGAAACAATTTATGTTTTTAGTAAAGATAAATGGTTTAGATATAAAGTAAATAAAATTAAAACTGTATTGCCTAACCAAATTGAAGTAATTAGCCCAACTAAAAATGAAGTCTTAACACTTTATACCTGTTCTGGATTTTATGATGAAAAAAGACTTATTGTTAGTGCAATTCCACAAGAATAAAATTTGACAAATAAAATTGATAAGCGTACAAAAATAATATGAGAAAAGAATCTAGTATGTATTTTCTTTTAGGATTAATATTATTTTTTCTCTTTTCTCGTCCTACTTATGCTCAAGATATTACAATAGGAAATTCTTCCTCATATTCAAATATTGAAACAAATATACAAGGAGAAGGAAATGTTAAGACACATATAGAAGTGGATGTAAACGGTGAAAAAAAAGTGCTAGATGCAAATAAACCTGGTATTTATGAATTTAATGTTAATTTAGATACAAAGACTAATGATGATTTAAAAGCTACAACAAAATATTCTTCTCCATCAAGCAGGATAGATGATAATAATAAAAAAATACAATTAACAGAAAAAGAAGAAAAATACTCCTTAGCTCAAATTGTTTTAAAAAATATAATTAATTTTATAAAAAGAATATTTAATAATTTATAAATTGAAAAAAGGTGAGCAGGATAATAATTAGCAATATTTAGTTATAACTTTGAATTATTTATAGTTTGTACTTTGGTTTAATTTTGTAAACTTGACAAAAATGTTTAAAAGGATTATATTTGCATTCAAGAACTGCCCTAAAGGGCTTTTTTTTATGGCAAATAAGTATTCTACGAAAGCAATATCAGAAAAATTAAAAGAAGAAATATTATCTTCAATTCAGGGAATAAGAGGTTGGGGAAGTGTTGAGATCTTCATTCAAGATTTTAAAGTTACACAAATAACAGAAAAAAATATAAAAAAAACAGATTGCACCTAATAGATATGGAATGATATCTTGACAAGGATTGGTGGGTGGTATAAAAATAAGTTACAAAAATTACTTGCTGACCGTAAACGGAGGCGCCTTAAATTATAAGGTGCCTTTTTTAATTATTAATGACGAATAACGTAAGTAAAACTTTTTTAACAATATTATTATTGTTTAGCTTTGTAAGCAATCTTATGAAAGCTTTTATATTTAGCTTAAAATCTAAATCCTCAAAACTCTCCTTTTTTAGAAATCAATCATTAAGTTTTATGATTGATAATCTTTAAAAAAAAGGAGGTGAAATATAATGGATTTTAAAAAAATAGCAGTTACAGGAGCAGCGGCAGCATTATTGCTTTCTTCTGCAATCCCTGCATTAGCCTCCAATCGTCATGAAAGAGATAGGGGAGGGGTAGACATTGAAGTTGATAACCATGCAACTGTTAGAAACAATGTTTTAACTCTTTCTAATACTGGATTTAACGAAATTGGTGGAGGTAATCATGAAAGACATCACAATAACCGTGGTGGATCTATAAATACAGGTGATGCATTGGCACAAACCAACGTTCTCAATGATGTAAATTATACAAACGTTGATCTTTGTGGATGCTTAGCTTCTAGGCATGGATCAAGAGTAGAAATAGATGTTGATAACCACGCAAATGTTACAAACAATGTTGCAACAGTTGCAAATACTGGTTTCAACTATGCAGGTTCTGGAAGAATCAGAACGGGTGACGCTGGAGCAGTTTCTTTGGTACAAAACCTAGTCAATACCACAATTATTGGTGGTGGAAGTGAGGATTAATCCTCATAATGTCTTTTGTCCTTGGGGAGAGCGGTCAAAACTTTAGGGCTCTCCCCCGGGACTTAAGAAAATAAAAATTAGATTATAAATATGGCAGGAAAATTAAAACAATACATAGCATTATTATTAATTGTATTTTTAATACTGCATTTATCCATGTTTCCTATGGTTACTTTTGCTGATGAAGTAACACCTACTTCAGTAATTGAGCAAACGCAGGAATCAGTAGTGGATACGACTACAACTGTTGATAATAGTGTGTCAGAAAATAATAATATAGAGTCCTCATCAAATACTGGAGATAATACTGTTAATCCAACTCCAACCTTAACTTTAACACCAACTCCAGTACCTATAGACGATTTGGTTGTTTCAGAACCTTCAATAACGCCTCCAGAAAGTTTGCCAAACCAACAAGTGGGAAATAATTTAGAGGCAGATGTAACTTCTACTCCAACAAATGAAAACGCAAATTCTGTAACCATAGATAATATTTCAAATACATCCAATAATATAACTTCAGAAGGGAATAGTGGAGAGAATCAAATTGCAACAACTTCTGCAGAAAAAAACATAATACAAGAAGAAGTATTAGTAAATCAGGATAATTCTTGTGGGGTCAAAGAATCTAGTGGAGGAAGTATTAGTACAGGAAATGCAGTATCAGAAACAACAATAGATAATTCTTTAAACACAAACTCTATCAATTCTCAGGCGGTTTATCAAACAATAAATATTTTTGTTGATGCAAATGGAAATCTTAACTTATCAGACCCATTTGTAATTGCATCAAGCATGATTCCTAAATACCCTAATGATGAAGTTATAAATGTAGCTTTTACAAATGTTAATAATTATGCTTATCTTTCAAATAATATAGTTTCTTATGTCAATAGTGGAAATAATACAATTAATGGAAATGGAAGTGATCAGGCGATTATAAATACTGGTGATTCATATTCTATAGTTTCTCTTTTAAATAAAGTAAATTTTACAGTAGTGAATTCTGTTATGCATATAGTATCAATTAATATTTTTGGAAAACTAAATGGAGACATAATTTTGCCAGATATTAATTCAACGAGTGCATCATGCGCTACCTGTGGAATATCACTTGTTGCCTCAAACAGTGCAACAGTTGTAAACGATATTGATTCAAAAGCTAATAGTGGACAAAATACTATTAATGGAAGCGGTAGTATTGTAAGCGGTAAGGCAGGATCAGTTGTAAATAATCTAAATTTAATTAATACCAATTTTGTAAGTACAACAATTTCTGCTTTATACATTAATTTAATAGGGAGTTGGATAGGAGATTTTATTGGTTGGGGTGGATTTGATCCACAAACAGGAGGTGCTGCATTAACATTTTATTCGACAGGACCTTTAGTAAATAATGGATTTATTGGTTGTTCAACTTGTGCTACTGGTAATGTAAGTATCTATAACAGTGCATACGTTGAAAATAATATTTCTTCTTTGGCAAATAGCGGAGGTAATATTATAAATGGAAATGGAAATATTAATACTGGAAATACATTTAGTACAGTATCTTTAATAAATTTTGTTAATGCTAATTTTATAAATTCAGTAGGTTTTTTTGGATTTCTAAATATTTTTGGCGAGTTTGAAGGAAATATTGGAGGAAAAAATGAATTTGATCAATTAAATCAAAAAGAGGAAAAACAAATAACAGTGGAAGAAGCAATAGAAAAAACACAAGAAACATTTGAAGAGGTTACAAGTCAAAAGCAAGAAGAAGGTGGAATGTTAAGTATTGCCCAAAGCAATAATGTAGGACAATTTGTATATCCTGGGGATACGGTAACATTTTTTATAAAAGTTAAAAATACTGGAAAAGGTAAAGTATATGGAGCAAAATTAAATCTCTTTTTGGTTAAAGACGGGGAATCTAGGGGTGGAGGAGTATTTAATATTGGGGATATTGAAGCGGGCAAGTCTTATAAAATAACTACTGGATTAGTTCTTTCTAAAAGTGCTGAGCCGGGAGAATATATTGCTGTGGCTTTAGCAAAAGGAAATATTGGTCCTGATAATAATGAGATTTCTACTCAAGCTCAAAGCTCTTTTAAGGTATTTGGTAATTATGCTTTGAGAACTTTAAGTACGAATACCCAAAATCCACAGGCAGTCTTAGGATCAAAGATTGTAAATAAAGCAACAACAGCAAGTACAAGAGAGATGATGTATTTTGCACTTTTAATAATGGTAATTGCAGCTTATTTAACCCTTAGGGTATATAGAAAAAGAGAATATCTTGGTGAATTATTTGCTTTTGGTGTTCCTTTTAAGATTAGATTAAATACTCTAAGAATGTTTCTTCTTTAAAAGAGGTTTGGAAACATAGTAGAAACTACATAGAAAACTGCTGTAAATGAAATTCCCATTAAGGTTAATAGTACTATTATATTCATAATCTTGTTATTAGCATATTCACCTAAGATTTTTCTATCATTTGATAATAGATATAAGAAGATAAATACTGGAATAAGAAGCACAGCATTAATAGCCTGAGAGACTACTAATATAGTAATTAGGGGTAGGAAAGGTGTAAGAACTAATAATCCTCCTAGAATAAGTGATATTGCAAATAAGGCATAAAACTCTGGTGCTTGTTTAAACTTATAATTTAATCCTGATTCCATTCCAAAAGCCTCAGTGATAACATAAGAGGTGCTAATTGGAACAATTGCAGCTCCAAAAAGGGAAGCGTTTAAAAGTCCAAATGCAAAAAGTATTACTGCAAATTCTCCAAAGAAAGGTTTTAGGGCAATCGCAGCATCTTTTGCATCATTAATTTGTATTCCATGTGCAAATAGTGCTCCAGCTGTGGTAATAATGATGAAAAAGGCTATTAAATTAGTAATAAAGCTTCCAAGAAATACATCTCCTCTTTCAATCTTTAAATCATCTTTTGTAAGTTTTTTATCGACGACATAGCCTTGTATAAAAAATTGTCCCCATGGTGTAATTGTTGTTCCAATGAGAGCCATAAGAGTTAGAATATATCCTTTATCAAATTCAATATGAGGCATAATAAGGCTTGAGAAAGCAGATCCCCAATCAGGTTTTAGGGTAAATGCTGAAATTGCATAAGCTATAAAGAAAAAGGAAAAGAGAAGAAATATTCTTTCAAGTCTTTTAAAGCTTCCTTTTGTAACAAGTAAAAACATACCTATTACCGCAATAGGAACTGAAATAAATTTAGAAACACCAAATATTTCAAAAGCAGCAGCAATTCCAGCAAATTCAGCTGCAATCGTACCTAAGTTTGCAATAAACAAAACTCCCATTACAAAAGCTGTCCATTTAATGCCAAACTTTTCTCTAATAAGTGAAGCAAGTCCTTTACCTGTTACTAGGCCCATTCTTGCGCCAATTTCTTGAGTAATTGAAAGAGCTAGGGTGGTAAGGAGCAAGACCCATAAAAGAGAATGTCCATATTGTGCTCCAGCTACTGAGTAGGTAGTAATGCCACCAGCATCGTTATCTGCTGAAGCAGCAATAATTCCTGGACCCATAATAGCCAGAATTGGTAATAGCGTGACAAATTTTCTTTTAAATAAGTTCATCTACTTGTGTCCTTTGCTCAATTTTTTCAAGTATATTATCTATTTTAACAACTCCTATTGGTTTTTTATCACTATCTACTACTGGAAGAAGTCTAAGATTATATTTTGCAAAAAGAAGTATTACTTCATTTACGCCAACATTTGGATAAACGAATTTTCTTTCACTGACTAAATCTTTAAGTTGGGCTAGGGAATCGCTATCTAAAATGTCTTTTGTATAAATAGTACCTACTAATTTTTCATTTCCGTTTGTAATTACTATTGCTTCAGGCTTTGGCTTTTGTTCGAAAAGCAGATTATATGCTTCTTTAACAATTAAGTTTCCATCAAATTTCCAAAAAGTTGTTCTCATCATTGCTCCTGCTGTTTCAGAGCCAAAATCAAGAATTTTCTCTACTCTTGATGCCCTCTCTGTTCCCATAAGTTTTAAAATTTCCCTAATTCTTAATGGATTTACCTTATAAAAAAGTCCTGCAATTGAAGCAACATGCATTTTAGAAACAACTTGGCCTAAAGCTGAAGCTTTAAGTTCTTCTAGGATTGCTTCTCTTGTTTTAATATCTGTTTCTTCAATCGCTTTAGCAGCACTTCTTGCATCTAAGCTTTCTACTATTGAAAGTCTTTCTTTATTTCCTAGGTTTTCTAATATGTCTGCTAATTCACTTGGGTGGATTTTGTTAAGTCTATTTTGTGATAAGCTTATCTTTACATTTCCTGTTACATAGTCAAAGGCTTCAATTATTTGCCATGGGATTATTTTTGGTTTAATTTTAATAAACCTATCAAGACTAAGTCTTCTTATTATGCCTGAAGCTCCAATATCAATTCCTACTACTTTTAATTGATTTGTTGCATCCATGACTATATCGTTGACTCTAACTAATCTTCTATCATCAATATCAATTACTTGTTTATCTAAAAGATCCTCATTTAAGTAAAAATCCCCTTCGTCGTATGGAAGAAAGGGACCTTTTATGGAACTTAAAACAGCTCCAAAGCTCTTAATCTCAATATTGGATGGAGAAACTGTTAACTTTTTACCATTTTTTTTTATTACTATCTTTGAAATTGTAGGATTAGGGGAGCTTTCGAGTACCGCAAAATCAACCATTTTTCCATAGATTTTTCTTTCAAAATAGACGTTTTTACCAAGCAAATTGCTTAGATAAATCATATTGTTTTAATTGTAGTTTCGTGCTCAATAGCGTGTCAACCCCCTAAAATAATTGCTTCAATTAGTTCTTGACAATCTAGCAACCCATATGATAGAGTGCTAATACAATTTATGGAAAGAATAGTACCCATAATTCCAATCAGGGATGGAATAATCTTTCCCTACACAGATTCAGTTTTAACTTTTGGCAGGCCTAAAAGTTTAGCAGCACTAGAATCTTCATTTAGCCAAGAAAGGGTTGTAGGTTTTGTGCTTCAAAAGAACGCAAAGCTTAACGAGCCATCTTCTTCTGATTTATATGCTGTAGGAACGCTTTCTCATATTGAAAGAATGATTAAAAGTGATGGAGAAATAAATGCTCAGGTTAAAGGGCTTTCAAGAATAAAAATTATTGAATATGTTCAGGATGCTCCATATTTAATGGCAAGAGTAAAAGAGATAGAAGATGATGCCACTGATTCTCCAGAGATTAAAGCATTAACAAATCACCTAATAAATGAGTTTAGACGGGCTGTAAATTTAGGAAAGTTTGTAGACTTCTTAGTCTTTATGAATGTAATGAGTGATAATTCTGCTTCTCAATTGGCTGACCTGGTTGCCTCTGTATTAGATCTAAAGCCAATGGAAAAACAAGAATTCTTAGAAGAACTAAATGTTAAAAATAGGCTTGAGAGAATAATCGAGGTACTTGCTAAAGAAATAAAGGTATTAGAGCTTGAGAAAAAGATTGCTTCAAAAACTCAGGAAAGATTTGAAAAAGGCGCAAGAGAAGTAATGCTTAGAGAAAGACTTAAGACAATTGAAAAAGAGCTTGGAGAATCAGATGAGGATAGTGAAATAAAAGAACTTTTTGACAAATTAAAAAAAGCTAAAATGCCTGAAGACGTTGAGGAAAAGGCAAAGAAGGAAATAAAAAAGCTTTCTCAAATGAATCAATTTAATCCTGAAAGTGGATATATTAGAAACTATCTTGATTGGCTATTGGATCTTCCTTGGAGTGAGGAAACTAAAAATAATGTAAATATAAAGCTTGCTGAAAAAATCTTAGATGAAGATCATTTTGGACTTGATAAAGTAAAAGAAAGAATTACAGAATATCTTGCTGTTCATAAATTAGCTGGAAAAATGAAGGGTCCAATTCTTTGTTTCGTTGGTCCTCCAGGAGTAGGTAAAACTTCAATTGGTAAATCAATAGCAAGAGCACTTGGTAGGAAGTTCGTTAAGATGTCTCTTGGTGGAATAAGAGATGAAGCAGAAATTAGAGGACACAGAAGAACTTATGTAGGAGCAATGCCTGGAAGAATAATTCAGGGTATTAAAGACGCAGAGGCAAAAAATCCAGTCTTTATGCTTGATGAAATAGATAAAGTGGGAGCAGATTTTAGAGGAGATCCTTCATCAGCACTTTTAGAAGCATTAGATCCAGAGCAAAATTATGCTTTTTCAGATCATTACCTTGAAGTACCTTTTGATTTGTCAGATGTAATGTTTATTACAACTGCAAACGTATTAGATACAATTCCACCTGCTTTAAGAGATAGGCTTGAGATTATTCACTTTGCAGGATATACACAAGAAGAGAAATTTAGAATTATTAAAGGATTTTTACTTAAAAAACAAATGGAGGCTCATGGATTAAAACAAGAAAACATAGAAATAACAGATGCTGGCATTAGATTTATAATAGAACACTATACAAGAGAAGCTGGAGTTAGAAATCTAGAAAGACAAATCGCAGCCCTCTTTAGAAAAATTGCAAAAAAAGTAGCTGAAGGTAAAAAAGCTAAAGTAATTGTCACAGAAAAAAATGTTTCTAAATTCTTAGGTCCTATTAAGGTGAGCGCAACTCTTATTGAGAAAAAAGATGAAGTTGGTATGTCTACAGGACTTGCATGGACAGAAGCAGGAGGAGACGTACTATTTATAGAAGTAGCTCTTATGCCTGGCAAAGGACAATTAATTCTAACAGGACAATTAGGTGAAGTAATGAAAGAGTCTTGCCAAGCTGCAATGAGCTATATTAGAGCAAGAGCAAAGGAATTAGGTCTAGATGAAAAGTTTTATCAAAAAATTGACGTTCACGTACACGTTCCAGAAGGAGCGGTTCCAAAAGATGGACCAAGTGCTGGT
>ERZ1292629.3185-Hain-H43-01um-R1-3185-length-12900-cov-7_pt1 | contig 12900 bp, 19 predicted proteins | sample MGYA00564399_ERZ1292629 | MGnify/ENA primary metagenome ERZ1292629 (study PRJEB36523, sample SAMEA6512636) | groundwater metagenome | collected 2019-01-08 | study: AquaDiva: Metagenomics assemblies of 32 groundwater samples | reverse complement strand
AGTCGTCTGAAACCATAGTTGAAATATTACGTCATCATAACGAGTTGATGTATTATCTACCGCTGACGACTCTCTGGCAGAAGTAGAAGCAAGACTGGCTAAGGTTATTAAAGTATTTGTAGGGGCAGCATAGGTTAGCATTTTATCTCCTTATGATATTGCTATAAATAATTTTGCATCTTTAACAATTTTATCATCCACTGCATTAGGCGCAAATTCAAGCCCAGCAAGAATTCTATTTATAGGCGGTGTAAACAAAACATCGGCACTCATCATTTTGGCATAAGGGGCGTTAAGTATATCTGCCGTTTCTTTGTCTGTTTTTCCTGCATATCCAATCTGGAAAGGATCATTGCTTATTTCTTCTTTTATGGATTTTAACATCCTATCGTAAATATTCATAATAACACCTCAAACATGAGTAATGTTTCCGATTACTCCCAAAACCGCCCATTCGCTATTTATAGTGCAGCAAACCAATTCTATGCTATCGCCCGTATCCGTTGACTGCAAAGACCCGCCAACGCCAACGGCAGTTGTAGTATTGCCAAAGTATATTTTCTGCAAAGCGTTTTGGGCTATTTTCCAAGTTCCGCCTTTTATCTCAGTAATTGCAAATGAACTCCCCACCCCATAAGAAGTAGGCAGGGTATAAGTAACGGTAGCGGTAGTATTGCCAATATAACCGCTATTTGCGGCTATGGTAGTTGAAGTGCTTGTAATCAACCCCCAATTTAATCCGCCGCCGCCACCACCGGCACCAGCAGCGCCTGTATTGACAAAGACAGTCCCATTGCCATTATCAGTAACAGTGCCATTGGGAAATTGTATCTGCCAGGGCAGCCATACTGTCGGCGAGCTGTCCTGTTCTGCTATTGAAAATGGGGTTAATCTGTTGCCCATCTATTTCCCCTCTTCAACATATATCTGACTACTGCCCACAGAAATTACTCCATATACATCCACATTATCGCTATATTGTTCATACCATACCCCTCTTGGCAGTAAATTATACCCGCCTGTGCCTGCGGTATTGGCAGTTACAAACGTATTGCCTACATAAATAGTAACTCCGCCTAAATTCTGTAAAGAAACATATTTTCTGCCTTCTAATGCAGTCGGGGGCAATTTACTTGCAGTAACCCCCAATGTAATAATCTGGTTTGTAATTGTCCAATACATTATTCAGCACCTTCCATTAAAATATTAAGTATTTCTAATTTAGCATTAACTAAAGAAGCGTCTTTATGTTCTCTTTCTAATGCTAATTTTTCATCCTTATATTTTTCCCGTGCCTGCCTTATCTTTTCCCCCTTGCTGCTCAACGCCTGGTTTATTTTCTCTGCTTCTAATGAATTTGTTTTAGCCCATTCGGCCTCAATCATAGGCCGCTCTAATTCCTGTTTTAATTTCTTTAAATCAGGCTCTTTCCCGCCAAGATAAGAAACAAGAGAAATCTCTTTATTCCATCTTAAAAATGAAGACAATATTTCAAACAATTTATCGCTGTATTCTTGATGTTGTTCTATCAATTTCTTGTCTAATTTTATCTCCAAGCGCTGAGACTGCAAATCAAAATCTTCAAGTTTATTCTTGCTTGCTTCCCCCATATCAATAATTTTTTCTCCCAGGTAATCACGCAAAACAGTAATATTGCTTGATACACAGCTTTTAATATCATTTTTAACATTATCAAAATTCTTTTCAAGCATATCTAACTTATCGTTATATTCCTGATAGTTCTTAATAAGTTTTTGGTCAAATTCTATTCTTGATTTTTCAAAAGCGGAAGATAGAACGCCAATATCGTTTTCCTGTTTTTTAAGTATTGAAATAAGCTCTTCCTTTGCCTCTTTATTATGATTTTCAATGCATTCCTGGAATTCCTCTATCTTCCCTAAAATTATCTTTGTAATTTTTTCTATTAAACTTTTGAACATACTTACCCTCCCCTATTGGTCTCTTACCATTAACCTTCCGCTAAAAGTTCCGTCTGACGAAGCATTGTAAACCCGTAAAGTATAAATCCCCTTCATCGGAAGTGTCACCTCATCATCAAGAACAAAAGTTGCAGTCTTTTCCCTGCGGATTGTATCATAAACTACATTGCTTTTTTCGTCTATTAGCTTAAAATCAAAAGTAAGGTTAGAGGCGTTAGCGGCAAGAATGATCTGATAGCAAACCCCGCTCTTTATATCAAGGGTATTAGATGACCAGGCTCCGCTAACAGCGTTTTGGCTGTTTATTTCGTAAGCGTGTATATCCATTATCCCTCCTCACGCTAAAAAGATATAACCAGAACCAGCGGTAACGGTCAACATACTTGCATTATTTGCATAAAATGGCGGAATAAAATTGACTTCTCTCCAGCGGTTTTCTATATTCGGGCTTGAAGTAGCAAAACTTAAAATTACGGCAGGTATGCCTGTCCCTATTGCAAAAGTTAAAAGAGAAGTCGTGTCTATCCCATAGAGTGCAATTTTTGATATTGAAACCTCTTTACTGTTATTGATCGCGCCATTCGTATCAAAATACCAAACATTTCCAAATTGTTGATTAGGCATAAATTATTCTCCTATGGACTCCATATTTCTGTCTTAGCAGTAGGATAATCCTTGCGATTAGTTCTCATTTCTCCAGTGTTGGCCTCTCCTTCTCCGCCGATATATTTATTATGCGGGGCTGGTTCATCCTTCTCCGTAGGGTGAACCAGAAACCCCGCATTTGGAAACGCATCCTCCTTTATCAGCTCCTGCTTAAAATAGGTAAACCCTGACCTATCGGAGTCATATTTAAGCTTCTTTCTTTTATCTAACGGAATTCTTCTGCTTCTATCCATTATGGCGTAAAGGCATAGCGCTGTGCTACCCATTTGCTACCGTTAATATTTATCAATGTTACGGCACCCGATACTGCAACTATAAATCCTACACCGCCGCTATCCGCATTAAGCAACAAAGCATTATGCGATAAGGTAACATTGGATTTAACATTAACGATAGTCAATATCTGCCCGACATATCCTCCAGATAATCCAGCCAGAACTGTCGCACCAGAATTATTGATTACCAACACTTTTGCATTAGTAACATTCGGGGCTGCATTATCTGCGCCTAACTGCGGTGCATAACGAATATCTAAATTACCACCGTGGCTTTTTGAAGTTTCATACCAAACATTATTATGATTAATAAAGGTAATACTATCATTCAGGGCTAAATTAGAAGAGTCTGCCAAGTAAAAGTTAGACCCATTAAATGATAGACTTGAACCAAGATTGATTAATTGGACAATTTGACCTTCACAACCATTAGTAAGATTGGTAATAACATAGGTAGACGAGTTATTGGCATAAAGCAGGCTCCATTGGGAAACATCAGGAGTAACCGCACCTTCGCCAATTAACCCATCTGTCCTCGCATTAAAATTCTTATATTTACCTAATGCTAAACTATGAAATCTTGAAACATTCTTATTATCTGCAACTGACATATTATCTCCTTCTTAATATGCGTGGGGAAAGAGTTACTTTCGCAGAGGCGATTTCACTCTTTCCTTTTCGCAACATATTAAATTACATCATGCTCCAGCGCTATGATAGAGTGAATCCGGACTTGCACATTCAACGCTAAATCTAAAAGAGCCTTTAGCGCGATAATCGCCAGTCTCAAAATCTCCGTCTGAGGCAAAAGTAATCTTGCGCCTCATATAGGCAATTATCCCTGACAATTCATTGCTTGGCTCTGCCATTAAAGTAAAGGCATCAGTATCGGTATAATAAGGCGACACAACCAATTTCAGATTTCTATCCTTGATTGTATTTACCGCATTATTTGCCGATTCTGGGTCATAAGCCGAGTTTAGCAATTCTTTCACTTTCCAGGCATTTGCCGGATGGACAATAATTTTGTTTGCCTTCAGAACCAGGTAGCGCCCCGATTCATCTTTCAAGGTTTCAAAATTATCTAAAGAAGTCTGTAAAGCCGTAGCTGATACATCCGCTGCCGGACTTAACAGATTAGACCAAGTAGAGCCATCAATATATGTATGGACTCCGCTGAATATTGCTAAACCATCACCTACCGTATGAGTAGTGGTAACAGCCCCGCTATTCAGCATATCCCATACCAATATAGCCAAAGTTTCATCGGCCGATGAGCCTAACTCGGTCGTTAATGACTTAATCTCTGTAGGTATATCAGGATACAAAGAGTCTTCTATTAACTCTTCTGTAATTTTTACACCAAGAGAATAAGTTTTGTGAATCCACCTCTTTGTCGGACCTTGTAAAAGATCATCATAAGAAATGGGTTCACCTTCAGGTTTATGAGCAAAAAGCCCTAAACCCGCAGCATAAGCTGCTTCCTCGTATGCTCGCTTAGAAGGTTTTGTAACGCCTCCAGCCAGAATTGCTTTCCAGTCGGATTCGCCTGCCTTCTTTTTATAGCCGTTAATCATAAAAGCGAACAAACCAGGAACGACAGCTTTATTAAAAGTGCTCCTATTCATTCTGTCCTCCTTAGACTAATACTCCGGAAGTTGAGGCAGTGTATCTGTGAAGGTTGATTTTAACTACCCACTTGCACCAATTTCCGAAAGCATTATCTGGTTTATCCCACTTTTTAATTAACCTGAGTTGCTGTAATGCACCTGTGTCTATTCCTGACCTATCCAACACCGCATTGGCAACACCGCTGGTCGTATTTCCTGTAGTTCCGATATAGGTGAAACTTGCGCCTGCGCCAACTGATTGCGCATCTAATGCCGTTCCGCCCGTATCTTCTTCAATAATAAAATGCTGATTTGGGTCATCTGCAACCAATACTTTCACCAGCCCTGCGCTGTTTACTGTATATCCAAAATTAGGATTAGCAGCAAGGTATGGATTGGGCAAAACCCCGAAACTATCATCAGCAAACCCAACTATTGAACCAACTATCAGGTTATTACTATTTGCACCAGCAACTGTAATTCTACCGCTTGAATTAAGGTCAACAGGCTGATACATATATAATGCTAAGCCCGTTGCTGCTTCGTAGAAATTACATCTAATATTGCCAAAAGGCTGTTCTATAGGTCTCAAGCCTGTTATATGACTTACATTTGGCATAGCCTATCTCTCTCCTTTTTGTTTTTTAAAAATCCCTGCCTTCTTGAAGTCCTCCGCCTTGCCCTATACCGGCATCTTCTTTTTCACCGGTATCTTCAGGTTTGTAAAAACCTGATTGACCCTTTGCTAATGGTTGTGTGCCTTTCTCAAGCTGCGATTTTAAATACGCAACAGATTTCTCAGAAGGTGCTCTGCGTATTTGTAAGGCAACATCCTTATTCATAAAGGCAAGGATACTGTCGCCTTTTTCAACCGCTCCGCTGGTAGAAAATAAATGTTTTGCATTTTCTGCTATTCGGGGAAACAAGCTGCGGTTGATAATAACCCAGCCCTTGATAATTGCATCATCCACTGCCCGCTTTTTCTTATTTAACCAACGAAAAGCAAATCTGTCCTCATAATCTTTAAATTCTTTAGGTAAAGATAACCTATGCTCTCCAGGAGCATATTTTTTCTCTTTCACCATAAGCACTTCATCTAAAGTCTGAGGCTGAGATTTCATTCTATCGTGGATATAAGCGTCTTCTTCAGACATAGTTTGCAGTATTGGATATGCCTGGACTTCTGGTTCATCCGTTTTATCTAAGCTCATATTTCAACTCCTTCCCTCTCTCCTGATTTTTTCAGGGTTCTGGCATAATCTTCATACTTTATGCCGTTCTGGTCGCAGAATTCTCTTTGTTCTCTTGTCAAAACAATTTTATTACCAGTTGCTTGAATGTCGCGAGAAGCCGGTAAGTAAGAGGCATTTGCCTTGAATATTCTCTCCCTTTCTGCTTCTATTTTGCTATTCACACTTCCATCAACATCATAACCTCGCTTACGTAATTCATTTTCCATTTCATACATAGTAAGCAAGGGGCCATCCGGCGAAGTTCTCCAACGGGGATTTTTGTCTAAAATCTCCTGGAATATCTGCGATTTTTCTGTAGTTTTATCTTCAACTTCAGGATGTTTTGATAAAACAACATTTTCATTTTGCGTCATAGCTTGGACAACAGCTTCCCTCTCCTTCTCCTGATTTATTTGCTGTCTTTCGGTTTCTAATATTGTCTTTACCCGTGCCTCAGCTATTTTCCCAACCGCAGATTTCCAATCCGATTGCGCCAACTTATCTAACTCATCCAACTTTTCATCTTGTTCGTGAGTAGTAACCGAAGAAGTTGAATTATTAAGCATTATTGTCTTGAGTTCCTCAATGCTCCTCTGAACATTGGATAAAATCCTATCGTGAGCATAGACTTTGTTTGTTAGCGGGTCTTGCTTTACGGCAGATTTTCCAGCTTCTTCCTTCTTCTCCTGAACAAAATTCTTATCGGGGCTTTCTTCTTCAACAGAAACCGCAACCCCGCCCTCCTCGGTCTCTGTGATTTTAGAGGCTTCTTCCTCTATTTTCTCCTCATCGGTTTTTTCTTCCAATGGCTTTGGCATACTGTCCTTTCTCTGCTAATAAGCAGGATTTTCCTCTCCCGTTGCGGAGGTTAGTTGTTTTCTGTATTCTTCCAGCAAATTTTCTGTATATAATGAACCATCAATTTCGCCTTGTATAAGTATCACCCTTCTGCTTGCTTCAAGGTTACACTGACGGAGAATATCCGCTTGTTCCCTGTTCTTTTGTTGCCTCCACCGCTGCGAAAGGCCCTTGAATATTTCCCAACCCCTGTGGTTGAGCATTTCCCTGATTACTTCCAGTGCTTCCTGTTTTTCCATTATTTATCCTCTGGGATATTGATAGCATTTGTTGCATCATCATCTGATGTTCTTGATTATGAGACTGAACCTTACCTGCTACCTGTTGCTGTTGTAGGGGATTTAGAGTAATAAAAACCGGAGAGGTCAATAATTCATTATGTTTCATAATATGCTCAATATGGTTCTCCGTCAATTTAGCTCTTACATTCCCAAAATCACCCTGTAAAATCATCGTATTCTCATCTTCAGGGCTATGAATATCAGCTCCGGGAGGCTTCGGGCCTAAATGTTCTTCAGGTTCTTCTCCATACGCTTCAAGTAATTTAGCCGTTTCTACATATAATTTTAAAGGGTCTCCTGCAACCAGCGGATTCTGGATTAAGGTTGAGTAAATAAAATTAGCTAATTCTCTTTTCAGGCTAACCGAACCCAGAGAAATATCCTCTAATAAATAAGCGTCTATCTCAGCGCTTAATCCTTCCATAGTTAGTTCATTTGATTGAAAAACCGGCTCGCCATCTTCACCTAAAATTCTATTCTCCAGCCCTGCGGGTATGTTTTTCTGTATCAAATCTAATATTACAGTCAATATCCTTGCCGCCCCTGCCCTTAATCTTTCTGCGGGAACGGCAAATCTTTGCTCAGCCGCCCCTACAATCGCCTGGGTGCGCGTAGCCGTGCCTGAGCCCCCGACTATTTCAGACTCCTTGCCCATAACATAACTTGAAGCGGCTGTCAGCCTTTCTATAAATTCCAGGACTGCCCGCAAAGCTACGAGCAGTCTTTCAGTAGCTATTTGAAAATCAGGAAAGTATACGTTCTGTTGTGGATTGGATACGGGTATCATCTTATTCGGGGCAAGAGTAATATTCTGAGGCTGTAGATTTCCTGCTGGGTCATAAAATCCCGGCCTTAAAACTGATAATGTATTTGCGTCGGTTATCTGATTAAAGATAGCATCTATTTCTTCTGCCAGGGGCATCACCGCCTCAAGCAATCCGTATCCATACAGACAATCGGGTTCTTCTAATAAATTATTAAATTTAGTAACATCTATCGGGCGCTTTACCCGTTTTGAAATATCCTTCACCATTACTGCGCCCAGATAAATCCTGCGGGCTGGGTCAATCAATATTCTTATATCTTCTGCAATTCCGTCATCATCAATATCTATCTGCATATAGCATTTTAAAATTTCTACAGGGGTTGAGCGCAATTTTACCTTCCTGATTATTTCAATATTATTACTGCCGTAACCCGATAAGGTTTCATTCAAGGACTCTTGCAGGTGCTTTTCAAGATATGCGCTGTCATCAAAAAGAGGAGTGCTTATATTCACCGCTTTTTTCTCTTTTTCCATATCTTCCAGCTGAGAAAATAGCCATTTACATTTTATAATTACTGGTTCTTCCTGAATATCCGTCTGGCCTTCCTGAAAATATACGTTCTCTATCGGGATAATCTCTGTTTTGGTATTTTCCTCAATCTTAAACTTTTTATCTTTTTTAATTGCCTGGGTCCCGTCTTTGTTATAAATCTGTATTCCGAATTCATCTACAATAGGGGTTTCGGTATATTCTCCCGTATCTCTTAATTTCACATCCCATCTTGACTCGGAAACCACATAACCAAAACCGATAGCCGATTTACACCATTTATCAAAAAACCCATATAACTTTGCTTTAACATTTATCCACCAGGACATCAATTTATTTATACGCTCAACTTTCTCTTTATCGGTTTTATCCCCAGGACTCCACCTTACCAGATTTTCATTCCATACCATCGGGAATACCCTTGAATGAAGCATTTCCACTATTGCCATTGCTATTTTCATTGAGCGATTCGAGCAATGCTTCCACGGAATGGTCTTCGGCTGGCGCTTGCCGTAATACATATCTTTCAGATATTTTAATTTTGTATCAAAAGTAAACGCAGTATTATTATTATCCATTCCGTAATCTCTTTTATTCCGTGCATCTTCCGCAGATTTAAAATAATCAATTACAGTTTCTATGAGCAGTTTTTCCATCTGCGGGCCAATCTGGATTTGGAATGATTTAAAATCTTTCGGCATTTATTCTAACTCCGAATTTTTATTTTTCATCATTATTTTAGCGCCCGCCATTTTTACTTTTCCTCTTTCCACCATTTCCTGCCCATATACAATATCTTCCTTCCCTGAGGTAACCATATCTCTTAAAATTTCTTTCCTGGATTTTGGTTTTGTCTTGACTGCGGGTTGCGCAAGCTCAGTTTTTAACGCCCTGCTCTTTGGCATAGCACTCTCCTTTTTTATTTAACTCTATTATTGACTCCTCCAGCTTTTTCTTCTTTTCCAGAAGCTCGCTGTCGGTAAGATAATTAAACTGATTTAGCTGTAATATATTTGCGCCAGCCGTTTCCCTGGTTTTGCTTTCTTCTCTGGCTTCTTTTAAACAGCTCAATCCGTAAGATATTTTCTCGGTATTCTTTTGTAAATTTTGCGAAAGATTAAACAGGGCTTCTTCCCTTTCCAGCCGCACCGTTTCCGAAGCAATGGGAATGCTTACTTTCAGATTTTTTTCAAACATTGCTGCCCTTATTTTTTCTATTCCCGCAGAATTCTTTTTAGCAATATTATAAATAGTCGGCAGGCAAAGGCTTGTCTTGTGATCATATTTAAGCATCTCCCTTATCTCTGACGCAGATTTATTCTGAGCGAAAAGATTGCATATATATATCTCAGTATCCGATTTTACTTTTTTCATTTTTAATAAGCTGCTGCCGTTAGTTCATAAGCCTGGGGTTGATAAAAAGAAGGCAAGGACATACAGAGATAACGGACTGTATCCGCGCCATGAGTATCCTTAGGTTTTTCGGTTTCTTTCGGATCCCTCTCTCCTTCTGAGCGCCATTCATCATATTGATAATTCATCATACTCCTGATAGTAACAGGAACCTTGTCTCTAACAAAAAACAACTTAGGTTTATTATTTATATCTAATGGCCTGCTATTATCATAATGAAGATACTCCTTAACTTTTAGCCGCCCTGCTTCAGTATTATCATTAGCTTCTGAAAAGGTAACCTTCATTTTAGCTAATTCTTCAATAACTGATAATCCCGTAGACAATAACGGCTTGCGCCCGAAGTTGGGGTCAATTAAACGTCTGATTATATTCCAGCCAAAATATTTTTCTGTAGCTTTAATTAAAGCGGATAATTCCGCAATTGTCCCCTCTTTGACTGACTCATACATTATTATAATGTCATTAGCCCTGTCTACCACTGCCCAGATTAAATGATGAGGAAGGCGGTCGTGAGGATCAAGCACGCAGATTACGGGGTAATTCTGGTAATCTTTTTCGTAATCAAAATCTTTGATGAAATGGACTTCAGGATTTAATTCTTTATAAACCATACCCCGCAAATGAAAAAACTTTCCGTGAAGCCTTGTTTGCTTTTCATCTTCGGTAAGCAGGGACTCAAATTTCTTAATATCGTTTTCTTTTAAAATAGGGTTTCCCCTTATATCAAATTTATTATCCCTGGTATCGGCAAAGAAAACTGAGATATTCTTCTCATCAGATTTATCCACTAATTCTTCTTTCATCCAGGGCTCAATCAAAGGGGTAAAGGTTAGAATAGTTAACCCGCCCCTATCAACCAGCCCTCTCTGGGAGGCAATAAAGCGCCTTCTTTCTACCGGCTCATCCCCCCAAAAAAAATCCAGATCCTGCCCTTCAAAAGCCATTAAATCCTGCTCCATAGTCAAAAACTCAACATAAGAGCCGTCCTTAGTGATAAGTTTCATCATATATCCCTGGGGAGAACGTTTTATGCGCCAGATTTCTTCTTTGGGCAGGTATTCATTCAGCTTTGGCTCTATTACCGCATCTATCTTGAAAAACTTATCAGTAGCAACCCTTGCCTTTATTGCCCCCTTGAAACGTCTTTCTTGTGGAAACCAATCGGGATAATTCTTGGTTAATGCCCAGGCCAGCTCAACCGCACCCGCAGTGCTTTTCCCGCTTCTATTGCCTGCGCAGAATATTATAGTATTAGCTTTAGATTGATGAAATTTAAGCTGGACATTATTCGGGACATAAAAATTAAGCCCATTCAGCTTTTTTCTGTATTTAAGCAGCTGCAAGACCTGCTCGTGCTCTTGCAGGGCTTTTTTCAAATCTTCATCCATAGTTTCAATTGGCGGCATTATCAGGTTCAAATCCCTTGTCCTTAGCGCATAGCTTACAATACATTAGGTTTAAAAACACTTCTGCCTTAGAATTACATCTCGCAACATCACATTTATAATTTACCGTTGACTGAAACAGGCTATTAGTTCCCGTAGTGGCAGTTTCTATTGGTGGTATTATTACATTAAGCGGATTTATCTTTTTTATATTTATTGGTTTTTTCGGCCTTCCCCTCTTTTTAAGCATAAATTACCTCTTTAGCGTAGAGTGCCCTAAATTTCAAGTATTTCTTGAAAGATGGAATAACACCCACCCTTGATTAGTTCGTTGAAATTCGCTGGTTAAAACCCCCCAAAAAGTGGCATTTAAATCTTTCTTGCCATCCCCCTTTTACTTACTTCCCAAAATCCAGGGGGGGGTTACAGGAAAAGATACTAATAATATAGCATATAAAAGGACGAAATAGAAAAAATTGAGAAAAATAGTTTTATGAAAGGAAGTTATGAAAGGAAGTGAGTAGGAGTGATATAATAATACATATACCCCTAATTCTTAATCCAACAGGGTGCCCCCCCTACCCCTCAAATCTGACACAACTACCAATAATAATAATTATGTCAACTACACAAGAGGGGCTGTTCCTTATCCCTCAGAACCACTTACTTATATTTACTTATATTTACTCCTACCAAACAATACAATGATCAATAATCAATGATATCAATATGATTCTTACGTACTATAGCTATTGGGGATGAGCTGTATAATTGTAATATTATTCCCTCCCTACGGTTCCCCGTTTTTCCCCGTTTTTTCTGTTATTTTTCTTAAAAAATATTGTAATAATAATGCTATAGTTTTTAATGGTTTATAATTCTCATAAACAACGGGATTGTTTTTAAACAAATTATTGATTGCTGAAAACGCTGATAAAATATATTACTTGACAAATGACAAACTTGTGCTATACTTTAATTATGGAGAGCGAAATGAAAATCTTAGTATCTACTACAGAGGCCGCGAAAATTTTAGGCGTTACTCGGCAGGCAATTATCGCCGCAGTTAAGTCAGGGCGCCTGAAACCGGCAGAGAGCGTTAGAAGCAAGCAATACCTGTTTGCGGAATCAGATATTTTTGGTTATTGCAGACGCGGAGCGAGCATCTCTGATTATTGCAGACGCTGATTTTTTTTGGGGTGAGAGTTGTCAGATAGCAATATAATAATGGAGGTATAAGTGCGAAACAATATAATGATTGGAAAAAAATGTATCAAGATCGCATTATTGAGCTTGAACATATTATTAATAATAAATCAAAATTGCCTTGCTAACGAAAAAGAAACAAAAATAATCGCAATGGTAATCGCAAGTGAAAGTGCGTCCGAGGGAATTTTGGGAATGACCGCGGTTGCCTGCGTAATCGCTAACCGGGCCCGGGCGCAACATAAAACTCCCTATCAAATAGTAATCGCCAAAAAACAGTTTTATGGTTATACCGCTAAAAACCGGCATAAACTCTACCTCCAGGTCAAACGCCAAGCGGATGAGCTGGCGGCCAGGATCATAAGTTTGCGGGATATAACCGAAGGCGCTCTTTTTTATGAAAATGTGGAGCATTTTGGTTTTCCCAAATGGGCAAAGTCAAAAAAAATAACAGTTAAAATCAAACATCATACTTTTTTTAGATAGCTCTCAATGAAATGACCTCAACCCTGCTAATCAAAATTCTTTTAGCTGAATACATCATAATTATGGCGGTGTGTTTGTGGGAGCGGAATTATCCCAAAGCCCTATATTGGATAGGGGCTTCACTTTTGCAGGTATCTATAATTTGGGGGTTTAGATGACCTATCCTGACGACTATATCGGAAAAATCCTGCACGGTGATTGTCTGGAGCTGATGAAACAGATACCGGAT
>ERZ1292629.3183-Hain-H43-01um-R1-3183-length-12901-cov-7_pt1 | contig 12901 bp, 8 predicted proteins | sample MGYA00564399_ERZ1292629 | MGnify/ENA primary metagenome ERZ1292629 (study PRJEB36523, sample SAMEA6512636) | groundwater metagenome | collected 2019-01-08 | study: AquaDiva: Metagenomics assemblies of 32 groundwater samples | reverse complement strand
TGTGCAACAGGTTCATCAAAACATTTTTCAAATTGCTGAACAGGATTTCCTCCTGTTACTAAGACATTTATATTTGGATAAAGCAAAACAACTAGTATTACTACGATTGCAATAGCAAGTATAATAAATATTGTAACTTGTGCTCGCTTGTTTAAATTTATTTTATTTGTCATTTTCCTCTTTTTTTATATTTTTTTAATGTTTTCATAATTTATAAACTATATGGGTTTACAATTATTGTTCCTGGATTTGCATAACTATCTCTGCACTCAATATAATATTTTTTGCTTGGTTTCCAGTCAGTTGAATGCTCTTTTTTATTATCCATTATTGCTGTTTTATTAGCATATGCAATATCTGAACTAAATGAATACTTGCAGCTAGCTGATTCATCTGTAACAAGATATAAGCCTGCTCCTGAATTATAAATTCTTATTATTCTTGGCCCGTTTTTGTCAATCTCAACTTTAAACTTAATATCTTTGTTAGCATTATTTTCTGCAATGTCTGTGCAGTTTACATAAACTCTATAATTTCCTTGCAATAAATTTCTAAATATTTGTGAGTGAGTTGCATCATTAGTATCATAAAATTCTATCTCACTTCTATCTTCTGAAAAACTAAAATAGCATCTTGCTTTTCCATTAGCACCGCCTGTTGTCTGGGCTTTTAAGTCAGCAGTTACAGGTTCGCTTCCAGCAATAATGGTATTATTAATTATATTATTATGTTCAAGCCATAATCCATCAATTATAAGATCTCCTGCTGATTTTTTTATCTCATATGCTTTTCCTGATTGCATTGCATTTCTTCTTGCATCTGTTTCATTTAACCAAGGCTGGTCTTTGCATCTAAAATAAAATTTGTTTGTCAGGCTTAAATTTGCTAGTGTTGCAGTGCAGGCCCATCCAACTCCATTAAATCCTGAAAACTCTTTCATGCAAGTCATGTTGCTTCTCATGGTTTCATAAATTCTGTCTGCAGTATCATATCTGCAATCACTTGGCTCACTTACAATAACACTTATATTAGCTTCTTCAACACCATATTTTAGATATTTTCCTGTTTTTGGCATAAAATCCAAGATTTCAGGAATTGATTCATCATCTTCTCCTTGCCTTACACAAATATTTATTTTATATTCATCAATATTTGCATTTCCAAATTTATCCTGGCATCTTATTCTGTACAAAAGCTCTCCTGTAAAATTTCCACCTGCAAAAGTTTTAGAAGGCAGGCTTTCAACACTAGGAAGAAGAAAGCTCATTTTATGATTATAATCATAATTAACATCATTTCCATAATAAAATGACATGTCTTCAAAATTGCTTCTTGCAAAAACATCATATTTGCATTGAGCTACTTCATTTGTCTCTAATCCAATTTCAAATCTTGAAAATGCAGGCATGCATTTTGCCTGAACATCTTTGACTGAAAATCCATCTGCAGTCAACTCTGTTACAACAACATTATTAGATGTTTCAGAATCTAGTGGGCGTATGACAGGTGCTGTCTGATCATTTCCTTTTTTCTCAACACAAATTGGATTTTCAGAATCAGCATTAACAAGCTCGCAATGAGGACCTAATGTATCACATCTATATTTTGAACAAGGCTTGAGCGGATCTTTATTGCATAAATCACATTCATATTTTCTTCCAGGCCAAGGCAGGCAAACATATTCAAATTCTTTTGTGTAGGTTTCTTCTAAAACCCAGGGTGCTTCGTTAAGTAAACAAGCCATGATAATTGTTCCAATTATAATTGCTCCAGTAATCCAAGGATTCCAGGCAAAGTTAGTAAGAGCCATTGCTAAGCCAGTATATGCTCCTGCAACTGCAAAACCAAATGTCATTAAATCTAGAGAAGCCCCTTCATAGATTCCAAGTTTTTCAGAAACCATTTTTCCAATCATTGCGCCTGTAATTGCTCCGCCAATTGCTGCTGCGAAGCCTGCAAGAGGGCCTGCAGTTTCTGCAATAAAAATATCTGTTCCTCCAGCAAAAATTAATTCTCCAGAAGCACCTACCATAATATCCCCAACTATATTAATTGCAATTAAAGCACCAACTCCAGCAATTCCAACAGCCAAGTAATTCATTTTAGCATTAGCTTCATAATCAGGAACATCAAGAGCATTTTGCTCTTCATCTTGCTCCAAGCCTAAGGCTTGGTTTGCTCTGTCAATTAATTGTTCAGGAATTGGAACAACTTGTTGTGCTCTATAAACTTTATCTCCCTCACTAACTCTTTCAGGATCAGTATAAGTAGGAACATTATTAATTCCAACAGCCTCGCAATCTCCTAAACTTCTGCAATAAACTTTTCTATAAGCTCCTGCAACATCAGTAGGAATTACATAGCCTGAATCAGGATCACAAGCACAATTTTGAATGCAAACTTCTTTATGTTTCTCATCCAAGCATTCTTTTTTTGTAAATTTTCCATAAGTAACAACACATTTTGTAGTTGCCATTGAACAAATTGCTTTTGCTTGAGAATAACCAGAAGTTGTTGTTAAGTCAAATCCAGGAGGATAGCTAGGCAAGCACATTTCTAATGCAGGTGTCGGGTCTGCTTCTAAATCTCTTGCTTCTTTAGGTTCATCAATCCAGTTATATTCTAATCCTCCATAATAATTAGCATGATTTACAAAATGACAATCTGAGTTTCCATCTGCGCATCCTGTTCCAAACAAGCACTCTCTCCACATATTAGGACGACAAACAGCACTTGAAAACTCTTTTCCATCATCTCTTGTTGTTTTTGTTTCAGAACATAATTCCTGCCTGTAATCAGCACAAGGCTCAACTTTTACCTCTCCTTCAACACAAGTGTATTTGAAATGTCTGCTTCCGATTGGATCTCCTGGTCCATAAACACCCTCATGCATTCCAACTAATGCATCAAAATCACACCATGACTCTCCATTTTGTTTTGTAACTGTTTTCTTTATAGCTCTGTTATATCCTCTGTAAGAATACTTGCAACTTAAGTCCTTGCAAATATAATTTCCCTCAATAACTGTTTTAGTTCCTTTTGCACTGCATTTTGTTCCTGCTAAAAAATTGCAGTTTCCACAAGAAATAGAATTTGCATTATTGCTTCCTTGTCCGCAAATCTCAGAATAATTCCATATTCTTGTCCAATAATCAGGATTATTTAATTTATTAGAATCATAAATATTAGCAGGATTTCCACAACTGTCTTTGTAATAAACAGAGTCTTTGCCATCAACACACATTGTATCATCTGTTGCTTTGCATGTTGTGTTTAAGCTTGGATTTGTGCATAATTCAGCTGGATTAAAATCTCCATTTAATGAAGCACAATCATTTTCTGTAACAAATTTGCAAGTGTTTTCAACACCATTGAAAATAACACAAGCACCAGAAATCTGAATTTTTGCTAAAACCCAGCAACTCAATTCATCTCTTATTTCATTCTTGAAATCTTTTGTAACTCCTAATAGAGCAGAATTCACCTCGCATTGTTTTTCAGTTATGAATTCTGTTTTATCATTTAAAACACAGCATCCTTTTACGCATTCCTGGATATTGCAAGATTCATCATCAGTCCATGTCCCATTGCATCCTATTTTAGGGCTGTTAAGAGCACATATTCCAGTATCTGTATTAGTGCAGCATCCTTTTTTACAATCAATAGAATCCTCGCACATCAAAGGTTGCAGATTAGTTTCGCACTCTTCATCCAAGCTTGAAGGTAAATTTTGGCAAAAACTTCCTTCTTTTGTTTTAGTGCAACATTGAGATTCATCAACACTTGGCTGGACAACTTCTTCTGCGCTTACTGATTTTGTTGAATCTGAAATCAAATAAGCAAAAGCAAAAATTGCAATTATAATTGTAAGAATTTCAAATATTGAGATTATTTTTTTCTCTTTTTTGTTTGAAATTTTATTTTTTTCCATTTTTTATTTTAAATCTAATACCCCTTTTCACTCTTTAGCTAGCAAGATTAAGCTTAACTTCTTCTGCTCTGATCTTCTTGTCCTGCAATATGTTTTTGATTTTTTCATCTCGCACTTATTATCCTCTTTATCCTAATCCAGGTGGATAATAGCAGCTTTTTATTGCAATGTTTAATTGAATATCCGATGCTTTTTCTTTTATCTTGTAAATCTTAACACCATCACTTGTCTGGAATTTTCCAATCTCAATTTCAGGATGCAATGCCATATAACCAACATATTCAAAATTGCAGTATTTTGCCTCCTGATTTGCAATTTCTTGCGCAATTAATGCTAAATCATAGATGGGGTTGATTACTTTGACTTCAAACCTGTCATATTTTTCCTGAACATTATTTTTTGAAATATAAAATTGCTTGTCAATATTTACCTGAACAGTCTTGAATCCTAATTCAACATTAATATTTCCAAGATTATCATTAACTACATAATTCTTTTTTTCAAGATTATCACTTAGTTTAGCAAAACAATCCCTGACTTTTGGCTCAATATAATTTTTAATTTCAGTTTTAATATCATTAATATATGAGGGATGCTGCATCACACATGTTTTGTAAGCTTGGTTAATATAGCATAAGTAAATAACCCTTTTGTCCTCGTATAATTTGTAAAATTCAGGATCAACAAATCCTCCCTGAGGAATAATCAAATCCAAGACTTCATCTAAAGAATCTCTTGTGCAAGCTTGTATGTATTGAGAAGGATTTTCAGCATCTAATTTTGTTGTTGTAGTAACAGGTTTTTGAACTAAAATAATAAGTGCAATAAGCACAACTAATATTAATCCAAATATTATAAAAATGGTTACCTGTGCTTTATTGTTTGCTTTTATATTTATAATTTTATTTTTTCTTATCATTTTTTTCCTCTAAAAGTTCTATTGCTTTTTCAATAGCATGTGATTTATTTCTGTATTTGCCATCTTTTAATAAAGAATTAAGAATTTTTTCAGTTTTCTCATCTATAGTTGCAGATATTCTTATTTTCATTTGAGTATTACTTTATCCTATTTTATATGACTAAATATTTCTTTATATTACCAAGTAATACTCATTTATAAATCTTGCTAGAAAATAAAAACTCAAGAATCAATCCTCTGCACAGATTAGTATTTCTAATTTTAAGAAATAATACTAATCTTTTATTCGGATTGTCTCTTATTATTTATAAATTAATTTAGTCAAGAGTCAATCTTCAGTCTCAACTCTTGGAGCAAGAATAAAGCTTAGCTCTATCAAAGGTGTGAAAAAATCAAGCTTTAATGGATAATCTGTTGCAAAATTTATTGTTGTTTTTTCTGTTAATTTGCAGGCTTTAACCATTTTTTGCAAATATTCTAAAGAATATTTTGATTTTGAATTTTGTGATTGTATTCCTGCTTCATCAGAACTATATTCTGATTTAAATGCATTCAGGCTTCCTTTTGCATGAATTGCAAATTTATTAGGCTGTGCAATAAAAGAGCATGAATCAGCAACAACAGAGCAATCTTCAATTGCTTCTGCAAAATCAATAGAAGCCATTTCAATCTTGCTTGCAAATTCCAGATGAGGAATTTCTTTTTCTTCTCCTTCAACATCAATTAAAGATAGTTCAAATTCTCTGTTAATCTTGTCTTTAATCTGAAGTTTTAATGTATTTTCTTGTTTTGTCAGAATTAAGACGCTTCTTGCAGAACATCTTCTTAAAACAGCTTTTAAACTTTCTAAGCTGACTCCTAAAACATCTTCTTTTTCAACTTCAAATTGTGAAAAAGCAGCGCTTGGAAGCTTAAAAGAAACCATTGCAACATTAGCAGGGTCAATTGCAATTATTTTCATTCCCTCTTTGCTGATTTTAATTCTGACTTCTAGCACTAATTCAGATATAATACTTACAATCTCTGAAAATATTCTTGGACTGTCTAATTTAAGTAACATCAACATAAATAATTCACAATGCTTTTAAACATTATTATAATCAAGAATACTTTATTATTTAAAGCTATTTTCATAAGTTTTTTTAAAATGGAAGAGGAAAACATAAAAGCAGACGAAAATATAAAAGAAGAGGTAAGTTTGAAGGAAAAAAGAATAAGGGAATTAACTCAAATTTATTATTCAAGAGCTGACATAAGAAAAGCTATTTTTGAATTCTCTTTTAACAGAGAATGCATCCCAAGATATTTTGAAGGATTTGGAAAGCGTCCTGACAAGTTCCAGTATGAATCAGATATTTTTGAGTTTGTAAAAAAAGGAGCAACTTCTTTTCATTGTTCAGAAGAGCTTTGGCAAGACCCATTGGAAATTTCAACTAATTTAAAGCCAGAAGAAACAGATAATCTTAGAACAGGCTGGGATTTGTTGTTGGATGTTGATTCTCCTTATTTGGATTTTAGCAAGATTTATGCAAATCTATTAATAGAAACCCTGAAATTTCATGGAGTAAAAAACATCGGGGTGAAATTTAGTGTATCGGGAGATACGCCTGTTTTGATACGATTAGATGAAGATATAAAATTAATTCCAATATCAGATGTGATAGAGCTTATCAAACAAGGAAAGAATATAGAAATTTTATCTTTAGACAGATATAAAAAACTTGCATTTTCAAAGGTTTATAATTTTTTAGAGCATAAAGATGATTTATATGAGATTTATCATGCTCAAAGCAAGATTCCTGTTAAAGCAACAAGGCATCATTCAGTTTTTGTCTGGAACAAAGGAGAGATTATACAAAAAAAAGTTGAAGATATAAAAGAAGGAGACTTCTTGATTAGTTTTAATTCTATAAATAATTTCTTAGAATCTGAAGAAATAGAAGTTGAAAATATTTTTGAGTTGAATAAGAACCAATTTTCAACTAGTTCTTTTAATAAAAAAATAAAAATCACTCCCGAATTAATGAGGCTTATAGGATATTTTTTAGCAGAAGGGCATGTTACAAATATTATAAATCAAGTAGGATTTACTTTTAATAAAAACGAGACAGAGTATGTAGAGGATGTAAAATCTATTTTATCTTTATTAACTGGGAAAAAAATTTCAATAAGACATCCAAATCCTAATTCAACACAAGTACTGATTCATTCTAAAGAATGGGCAACTTTCTTTGATAAATTTTGCGGAAAAAAGAAAGACAAGCACCTTCCCTCTTTTTCATGGAATCTGACAAAAAAATTATTCTTGGAGATGCTTAAAGGGTATATTAGAGGAGATGGGTATAAAAAAGGAGAATATAATATTGTTATTAAATCGGTGTCTGTTAAGCTAATCACAGAATTAGTATGGTTATGCAAGCTTAAAGGGATTTCTTGTTCTTTAAATGAAGAATATAATAAGCCTCATGTTCTTCCTCAAGGAACATTGTTTAAAGGAAGCCATGTCTTTATAATCACAATTCCAAAGTCAGAATTATTCCAAGAGTTTTTCAGAATCAGAAATAAATTTTCTCCTTTTCCGAGAGACAGAACTTTTCCTGTAGACGGATTAATACAAGTTTACCACCAAATACAACCAAAGATGTTTAATTATCATAGACCTGAACAAATGGCTTTAAAAAAGAAATGCGCTAATCTTACCAGAATTAGGAGAGTTTTAGAATGGTTTTCTAGATACAAATCAAACGAGCCAGATACAGAGTCAGAAAAGATAATTTCAAATTATAATTCTCTATTCAGTTCAGATATAGGGGTTGTAGAAATTAAAAGGATTATCAAAAAAAACAGCGAAGAAGTTTTTGATGTTTCTGTTGAACAAACAGAAGCTTTTTTTGGAAATTATTATCCAATATTATTGCATAATTCAGGAAGCAAGGGTTTTCATATTTTAGTTCCATGGAAAGCTTTTCCAAAGAAGATTTATGGACAAGAAACAAAAAATATGTTTCCTGAATGGCCAAGAATAATCTGCAGTTATCTGTCTTCAATTGTAAAGCCAAAACTAGAAGCAGAAATCTTCTCAAAGGAAATGGTTAAGAAAATAGCAGAAAAAACAGGACAACAAGAAAAAGAAATGATGATAAAAGAATGTTCAAGATGCAATAATCCTGCTGATAGACGATTTTTGATAAGGTGGTATTGCCCTTACTGCAAAAATGAAATCCAGAACATAGAAGGAAGTTTTAAAAGAAAGCCAAGATGCCCTGACTGCAGAAAAGAGCTTTTAGAATTATCAAGAAAAGAAATTTTTGTATGCAGGCATTGCAAAATAAATTCTCAGAAAAACCCAGAGTTTTTCAGGCAAAAAGAAAGACTAAGAACAGAACAGTTTATAGATGCTGACTTAGTTTTGGTTTCTCCAAGGCATTTATTCAGAATGCCCTATTCACTTCATGAAAAAACCTCATTATCTTCTATAGTAATAGACAAAGACAAAATAAAAGATTTTCAGATTCAGGATGCGATTGCACTTAAAGCAAAACCAAAGCCATTCATGCCCAACTCTGTTGAAAACGAAGCAAAGAATTTGCTTCTGCAGGCTTTAGACTGGAAAGAAAACCAGGAAAAAAACTCAAAAAAAATTGTTAGAGGAAATGAAAAATTAGAAATAGAATTTAAGATAGAAACAACAAAAGACAAAAAATTCAAAGAAATAATTATTACTAATCTGACAGATGATTTATTTCCTCCATGTATTAAAAAGCTTTTGCAAGGACAAAAACAAGATGGAAGAAAGCGCGCATTATTTTTATTATTGAGCTTTTTCAGAGCATTAAAACTAGATGAGCAAAAAATAAAAGCATATCTTGAAGAATGGAATGCAAAAAATTATCAGCCTCTTCCAAAAGCATATATAACCTCTCAGCTAAACTGGTATTTAAAAAATCCAGTAAGACTTCCTCCTAATTGCGACAAGCAAAACTACAAAGAACTGAGTGTGTGCACTCCTGATGAAATCTGCGAATTAATAAAAAACCCTGTTAATTATGTTATTAAAAAATACCTTAAAAAATAAAATATCAACAAATTTAAATACCTTAATGAATTATGATTTTTATGAATAAAAAAAGAGTGTTGCCAGTATTTTTCATATTTTTATTAGTATTAGTTTTAATCTCTGTTGTTGCAGCAGATACAAATAGGACAGCAGAAGAATCATACACTTGCTTGAAAACAAAACTAGGAGATAATTGCGGAACTCTTACAAATCCAGAAGAAATCTCATTTTCACTTCTTGCAATGGCTTATGATTCAGGTATTCAGTCTGATTGCAAATCAAAATTATTAGACAAAGAAAAATCAAATTGCTGGGGAGATGATGACTGTGATATTAAGTCTACAGCATTAGCAATAATTGCACTAAATAATATAAATGAAAATGTAGATAATGAAATTAAATGGCTTTTGAATGATGACAGGAAAAAAGTAGCAAAAGGCTTAGAATGGTATTTGCAGATAGACACTAATTCTGAATTTGAAATGGATTGCACTATAAACAGTAAAGATGTTAAGATAGGAGCAGACAGAAGAATAAAATCAATTTCTTCTAGTACATGCTTGACAAAAGATTCTACTGGTTATTATCTGAAAATAAGTCCAACATGTTATGATGATAATTTTACAATTTCATGTGACCAGGATTTTATTTCAAACACTTTTTATAAAGCAAGAGGAATTTACTATGTTTCTGATAGAATAAGCACTGCTTCTGCAGGAGGAAAAACAAATGAAAAAGTAAATGGATATTGTTTTTCAACTTCTGCTAATTGCAATTATGAAGCAAGCTTATGGGCAACACTTGCTCTTGCAAAAGCAGGAAAGCCAATTTCAGAATTTCTTGCATATTTGTATTCAGAAGGAGATAAATCAGAAAACCAAAAATATTTTCCAGCTGCATTCTTGTACATGCTTTCAGATGAAGATGAGTATGCAACAGATGTAAAAAACAGCATAAAACAAAGAAGATGGTGGCAGCAGTCAAATTCAAATGACAAATATTATGACAGTTCTCTGGCTTTATTATCTTTGTATAATCTGGACATGGATGAAATAACAAATTCAAAAGAATATTTCTTAAATCAGCAAGCAGATGAAGGATGCTGGGCAGACAGTATAAAGAAAACAGCATTTTTATTATATGCAGGATGGCAAAAACCAGCTGCAGTATTATCAGGAACAATTCAAAATTGTGAAACAGCAGGTAATCATTGTGTTGCAGCAGCAAGCTGCACATCTGCTAATATAAGAACAGGATATACTTGTTTAGGAGCAGATATATGTTGTTCAACAAATGTTCCTCAGCAAACATGTGCTGAAAAAACAGGAAGTATTTGCACAGTAGGTCAGACATGTTCAGGAGGACAAATGGTTGTTGCATCAGGAACTTCTTTATGTTGTGTAGGAGGAATATGCACATCTGCAGCAGTTATTCAAAATGAATGCCAGTTAAATGCAGGAACTTGCAGTGCATCTTGTTCATCAAGTCAAGAAGAAAAACAATTTTCATGCGGAGCATCTTCAGCATTAAAATGCTGCACTGTAAAACAAGTTAAGAGCAAAACAGGAATTATAATTCTTTTAATAATTTTAATCATCTTAGTAATCTTAGCAATTATATTTAGGCATCAGCTTCAAATCTGGGCATTTAGAATTAAATCAAGATTTAGTTCAGGAAAAGCACAAGGCTCATCAAAACGCCCTCCAAGCCCTCCTTCATCTTATCCTTCTTTAAACAGGCCAAGAATGCCTGTGTTTAGTTCAATGCCTGCAAGATTTCCAACAAGACAAAGTCCAGCAAGACAATCACCTTCAGTACTATCAAAAACAGGAAAAAAGATATCAGGCGAGTTTGATGATGTAATGAAAAAACTCAGAGAGATTGGAAAATAAGTTTTTTCATTGGATTTTTTAGTTTTAAAATATTGCCAAAGCATATATTCTCTGTTAACTTGAAGGTGAAAGTTGATGAGAAATAGAAGACAGCAATAAGTTAAGAAAAGAAAAGCTTTTAAAAAGAGAAGAATTATACTTATAATAAAAAAGAGAGCGGGATGGCAAAACAAAAGAAGGCGGATTGGTTTCTTGAATTTTTAAAATGGGGCTCTCTAGCTCTCGCAATTCTTTTCTTTTTGTAGTTGGCTAACCAATTAAGATGGATTTAAAAGAAGTAATAAAAGAGTTATTTAGAATAATCTATATAATTATTCTTATATATGTAGCATATCAAGTTTTAAAGGCTATTTTTGGTGGAACTTGGGCAACTGAAAATATCTTAATTGCAGGTATGGGGGTTATCTTGGCAGGAATGTTTGTAATAGTCAGTTTTTTGATAAGTCAGGGGAAGTGTCTAGGTACTTTAGAAGAGAGGACAAAAAATATAGGAGATAGCTTATTTAATTTAGGAAAAGATTTTAAAGAACATTTATCAAAACATAGAATATAATTGTTCTAAATGTAAATCTGCAAGGTAGGATAAAGAGCCGAGAAAGAAAAAGCTTAAGAATTTTTAAAATACTTAAATACCTCACAATTACATTAAACTCTTCTCTTGCAAAGCTTAATTTCTATTCTCTAAGTATCTTGCAATACATTTTCAGAACATCAAATAAAGGTTTTTCCAAAACCTTTATTAATCTCATTTCTATAATCCTATTATGAACAACAAAAAAAGGTTGATTTTACTATTTATGCTAATTATATTGCTGGTTCCAGCAATATCTGCAATACAGTTTAGTTTGCTAAAACAAAGCTATGAGCCAAGAGAAACTCTTCAGGCAGAAATATCTGGAAACTTTCAAAAAAATCTTGTAAAGCAAGATTTTTTTCTTTACAGAGAAGGACAAAATAATAAAGTTGCAACAGATTATGACATGATAAAAGACAATGAAATATATTATTTATACATGACTCTTCCAAACTCTCCTGGTAATTATTCAATAAAAATAAAAGAAGCAGAGTTCATAGACAAAGGAGTTCTGAAAACAGAAGATATTACAAAATATTTTACAATTGAAAATTATACAGGTACTGCTCTTGCAATAAGCAAAGGATTTGTTTCAACAATAAATGCTTTCTCAGTAACAATAACTTCTTTGTTAGGAGATCAGTCTATTAATGTAAACTTCGAAGCAACTAATGAAAATCTGAATTTTAATCTAAGAGAGGAAGAAACTCAGACAGTAAGATTTTCATTTCCTGTTTTTAACAAATCTTTTAAATCAAATCTTAAAATAAATGATTATAACATTCCTGTTTTTATTACAGGAATCTCAGGAAATGACCCATTTGCAACACCATTTTCATATCTAGCAATTGATCCTGAAAATATTACAGGAACTGTTCTTAAAAACAATCCATACATTCATCAGGTTTCAATTCATAATATAGGAGACAGAAATCTTCAGAATTTAAATTTCTCATTTGAACTGCCTAGTAATCTTGAAGTTAAAAACTACACTCCAAAATCCTTGCTATCATTGAAAAAAGGAGAAAAAGTAATAGTTACTCTTAATTTATCAACATCTAACAAAGCTTCAGGAATCTTAAAAGGAAATTTTACAATAACTTATGAAAACAAGAAGCTAAAAGTTCCTATAATTTATAATATAACAACAGACCCTGCAAAAGTTACAGTAAGCACATCAACAGTCTCTCTTACACAAACTTGTGCACAGCAAGGAGGGCAAAAATGCAATTCAACAACAACCTGCCAAGGCACTCCTGTAATAAGTTTAGATGGAACCTGTTGTAAAGGAATTTGCAAACCCTTAGCTAATGCAAGTTCAAAATCAGTAACAGGAAAATTAGTAGGAATATTTATTGCTTTAGTAGTTCTCTTGATAATAGGATTTTTGTATTACAAAAACAAAAGGCAAAAAACACCAAAATCAGAAGATATAATAAAAAAGCAGGCAGAAGATTATGAAAAAAGATTTCAGCCAGATGAATCAATAAAAGAAGTCAAGAGAAGAATTTCAAGGATTTAATTATTT
>ERZ1292629.3182-Hain-H43-01um-R1-3182-length-12905-cov-7_pt1 | contig 12905 bp, 13 predicted proteins | sample MGYA00564399_ERZ1292629 | MGnify/ENA primary metagenome ERZ1292629 (study PRJEB36523, sample SAMEA6512636) | groundwater metagenome | collected 2019-01-08 | study: AquaDiva: Metagenomics assemblies of 32 groundwater samples | reverse complement strand
AAGATTCAATTTCTGGTTTTGTAGTGCCGATTGATCCACAATTAAAGGAAAGCGCCTCTTATATATACGAGTATAATATAAAAGATTCTGCAACGTTAATTTTTGAATTGTGCGCTGTATTTAATAAACAAGGAAAAGGAGATGTTGGGTATTACCCTGTTTCTGTGCCGGCTGTGGGCCAGTACTCTTATAACTGGGACCATGAGGCAGGCAGAGTTTGTTTTGAAAGAACAATTGACAAACAATTGTATCCCCCATTGAACAAAACAAAGTAATAACTTGTGAATATCTTGTTACAAAATAGTTAAAAATATCAGGTAGAAACTATTCAAAACCTGTTTAAAACTTGGCGAAGCCAAGTATCTCCTTGGCGAAGCCAAGGAGATATTGACAGGGGTTTTGTTTTTTGCTAAAAAGAGATAATCAAGAAATAGAATTATTTGTCCGTCTGACCACGGGCATATTTTTTTGAAAACATGGATATAAAATCATTTCAAAGAGCTTTGAGCCAGATTGCTGAAGAAAGAGGTATCAGTCCCGAAAAGGTTATAGAAACAATTGAGGCAGCAATAGCTACTGCTTATAAAAAGGACTACGGAAAAAAAGGCCAGAAAATAAAAGCAAAATTTAACCCGGTTTCGGGCGATGTTAAGTTTTGGCAGGTAAAGCTGGCAGTTGACCCATCCATGCTTTATACGGAAGAAGAAATAGAAAAGCTTAAAGAAAGAAAGGAATTACCCTCTGAAGAGTTTTCTGTTGAGGGAGAGCAGCCCAAAAAGGTTGTTTTTAATCCTGAAAAACACATAATGTTAGACGAGGCAAAAAAGGATTACCCAAAAATTAAAGTTAGCGAGGAAATAGAAATTCCCTTAATTTCCAAGCAAGATTACGGCAGGATAGCTGCTCAAACAGCAAAACAAGTTATTTTGCAAAAAATCAGGGAGGCAGAAAAGGAAACTATTTCTTTAGAGTATAAGTCAAAAGAAGGAGAAATTGTTTCTGGCATTGTGCAGAGAATTGAGGGTCACACTGTTTTTGTTGACATAGGAAAGACATTAGGTATTTTAAGCAGAGAAGAGCAAATTCCAGGAGAGTTTTACAGACCGAGTCAGAGACTCAAGCTATATATCATGAAAGTTGAAGACACTCCAAAGGGTTCTGTAGTTATGCTTTCAAGAGCCTATCCAAAACTAATTTCAAAACTATTTGAATTAGAGGTGCCTGAAATAGCCGCGGGTGTCGTTGTTATAAAATCTATTGCTAGAGAACCGGGATTTCGCACAAAGATTGCAGTGGTTTCAAATGAGGAAGGAGTTGATCCTATTGGAGCTTGTGTCGGACAAAGAGGCACGAGAATAATGGCGGTAATCAACGAGTTAGGAGGAGAAAAAATTGATGTTGTTGAGTGGCAGAAAGACCCCGAAAAGTTTATTGCCAACTCTTTAGCTCCGGCTAAAACTGTTGAAGTGAAGATTGGAGAAAAAAATACAGCAGTGGTATTCGTGCCAGAAGACCAGCTTTCTTTGGCTATTGGCAAAGACGGCAGAAATGTTCGTTTAGCGGCCAACCTAACTGGTTGGAAAATAGACATTAAGACATCGGGAGCCCCGGCAGAACCCGTCCAAAATCCTGCGGATATTGAGGCGGGCGAGGAACCAAAAAAAACAAAAAATAAGACAAAAAAATCTAAAAAAGAAGATAAAATAATTAATAGTTAAAAAATATGAGTCTAATATATTATCCTATTATAGTTTCTTTTTTTGCCATAGCCTTTGTCTGGCTGTTGGTGATAAAAATCAGAAAGATGCCCGCAGCTCAGGATAAAGCCATAGCCATTACTCAGGCAGTGCAGGAGGGAGCTATGTCTTATTTAAAAAGGCAGTATAAAACAGTCGGTATTGTTGCCGTTGTTTTGTTTTTTGTCATTTGGGCTTTCTTCGGCAAGCAATTTGGGCTTGGAGGAGGACTTACCATGGCCCTCGGTTTTCTATTGGGAGCTTTTCTTTCCGGCCTTTCGGGATTTGTGGGCATGCTTGTTTCTACCCAGACAAATACAAGGGTAGCCAAAGCCGCTGAAAAAGGACTAAAGCCGGCATTAGATTTGTCTTTCAAAGGAGGATTGGTTACAGGTTTAATGGTTGTAAGCTTGGGTCTGTTGGCGGTATCCGGTTATTATCTTTTAACAAAAAATATTCAAGGTTTAATCGCTCTGGGATTTGGAGCCAGTTTGATTTCTGTTTTTGCCAGAGTCGGCGGAGGTATTTATACTAAAGCCGCTGACGTTGGGGCTGACTTAGTAGGCAAGGTTGAAAAAGGAATCCCAGAAGACGATCCCAGGAATCCTGCAGTAATTGCCGATCAAGTCGGCGACAATGTAGGAGATTGCGCTGGTATGGCTGCTGACATTTTTGAAACATATTCTGTGACAGCTATAGCTACAATGATATTGGGCTACTTGCTGTTTCCCAGGAGTCCGCAATTTGTTTTGCTTCCTTTAATTTTAGGAAGCATTTCTATTTTAACTTCAATTATTGGCAGTTTCTTTGTTAGATTAGGAAAAAAACAAGATATTATGGGAGCTATGTATAAGGGAATCGCAGCTACTGTTATATTGTCAGCAATAATTTTTTATCCTGTAATTTTAAAACTAATGGCAGACCAGGCAATCGCAGCAAACAATTTATACTTTGCATCTTTAGTTGGTTTGGTAATCGCCATTGGCATGTTTATAATCACCGAGTATTACACATCAAAAAAATACAAGCCAGTAAGGTCAATTGCCAAGGCTTCCGAAACAGGCCACGCCACAAATGTTATTACAGGTTTAGCTATTGGTATGCAGTCAACTGCAATACCTGTGTTGCTGATCGCGGCAGGAACAATTATTAGTTTCTGGCTAGCTGGAATTTACGGAGTAGCTTTAGCTGTTATGACAATGCTTTCTGTTTCGGGAATTGTCGTTGGAGTTGATGCTTACGGCCCAATAACAGATAATGCTGGCGGAATTGCAGAAATGTCTGGAATGCCAGAAGAAGTAAGAAAAATTACAGATGCCTTAGACGCAGTTGGGAATACAACAAAGTCAGTGACCAAAGGATACGCAATTGCTTCTGCCGGATTGGCAGCTTTAGTTTTGTTTTCTGCCTATTCAGAACAAGTAGCAGGAAAATTTATGTTAGACGACCCAAAAGTTATCGCAGGGCTCTTAATCGGAGGACTGCTCCCCTATTTGTTTGCATCATTTTTATTGGGAGCTGTTGGTAAAACAGCAGGCAAAGTTGTTGAAGAAGTAAGAAGGCAATTCAAGCAGATTGCAGGATTAATGGAAGGCACCGCAAAACCAGAATACGGAAAATGCGTTGACATTGTTACAAAAGCAGCAATTAAAGAAATGCTTTTGCCAGCTTTGATTCCAGTATTAGCTCCAATTTTAGTTGGATTTATTTTGGGTCCCCAAGCCTTAGGCGGACTTTTAATCGGTAGTATCATTACAGGATTATTTGTCGGCATTTCAATGACAACTGGCGGAGCTGCCTGGGACAATGCCAAAAAATACATTGAATCGGGCCAGTATGGAGGCAAAGGTTCGTTCGCTCACCAGTCAGCCGTGACTGGCGACACTGTCGGCGACCCATACAAAGACACTGCTGGTCCAGCGATTAACCCAATGATTAAGGTTCTGAACATCGTCGCGTTGTTAATTGTCGCATTTCTCGTGTAAATTTTTAATTTCCAATTTTTAATTTTTAAATAATTCTCTAATTTTTAAATTTTCAAACATTGGTAAGCAAATTTATGGAAAAAGAAAGAATTAAAAAAAGATTATAAATATTTTATCAAAAGATGAGTTTTCCAAATTAAGAGTTAAAGAATTATCAGATATCCGAATTTTAGATATGTATTATTGGTTTAAAAATAAAAATGCACAACATTAGAGATTTTTCATGAAAGCAAAAGAAAATAATTATGCATTTATAGATGGACAAAACCTTAATCTTGGGATTAAAAGTTTGGGTTGGAAATTGGATTATGCGCGTTTTAGAAAATATCTTATAGATAAATATTCTGTAATCACAGCTTATTATTTTATTGGTTATGTGGCTGGAAATCAGCCGCTTTATTCGGAGCTCCAAAAGGTCGGATATGTTTTGGTTTTTAAACCAACTATTCCCGATAGCGACGGAAATGTAAAAGGTAATATAGACGCAGACCTTGTTTTGCAAGCAATGATTGATTTTCCAAATTATGACAAAGCAATCGTTGTTACCAGTGATGGAGATTTTTATTCGTTGGTGAAATATCTTTATAAAAACAAAAAACTGCGTTTTGTGATGAGCCCGTATGTTAAAACTTGTTCAACTTTATTAAAAAAAGAGGCAAAAGAGAGAATTGTATTTATGGATAACTTACAAAAAAAGCTTGAGCACAAATGAAAAAGCACCGCCAAGGGACGAGCCCAGAGAGGTGCTTTTCCTTATGTATATTTTAATGATAGCAGATAATAGACGGTTGTCAATAGTTATTCAAAAATATGATTTCTATCTTGAATATAATGATATGTGATTAAAATAAAATTAATAAATAAATTTATGAAACAATATTCTCTTTGGGTGTATGTTGCCGGCGTTGTCGTGGTTCTTGCGATATCAACTTGATTGTTAGGTCTGAAAGCATAGCTGTCTTTTCCGGCGGATTTTTGGTGGGAATGCTGGCAATGTACATTGCCGTACATATTTACAAATACAAATAATAAAAAATGAAAACAGAACATAATATCGGGAAGCATTAACGATGGATTTGATTTTTGGAGCAATTTTTGTTAAGATTAAATCGTATTAAGAATATGATGAAAAAAATAGCCAAATTTATAAAGGGTTGCAAGGAGCATAAAGAACAGACAGCTAAAACAAAAGAAAGAAAAATCCTTGAAAAAAAAGTTGAACAAGGCACTGATTTTGCTATACGCGAATACCACGATGTTTTTAGAAAATTAGCAGAATACGATAAAAATTAATTTAATTATTCTATGCCTGTGAAATATTTAGACATAGAATTAATGGAAAAAATGTGCCACAAATTAGCAGTGGCCGTTTTTGATACAAAAGAAGACCCTATATGTGGCAAAGTCAGACAGGCAAGACAAAAGTAAGGTTTTAGAAGAAATTAAAAAGTGGGTAAATGCCCATTTAATCCCGCTGCCAGACGAATTAAAAAGTATTTAAATTTATATGAAAGCAGAAATTAAAAAACTGCCAAAGTCGCAGATGGAGATTGAATTTGAACTTACAGAAGAAGAATTCAAGCATCATTTAGACCATGCTTTAGAGCACTTGAAAAAGCATGTAAAAGTTGACGGGTTCAGGCCAGGGCATGCACCCGCAGAAATAGTGGAAGAAAGAGTTGGCAAGGAAAACTTGCTTATGGAAGCAGGAGATATAGCTGTAAAAGATGTCTATTCAAAATATATTTTAGAGAATAAATTAGAGCCAGTAGGCCAGCCGGAAGTTTCAATTATAAAAATAGCTCAGGGAAGCCCGTTTATTTTTAAGGCAAAAATTACTTTATTGCCAGAAGTTGAATTGCCAGATTACAAAAATATAGCTTCAAGGATAAAAGGAAAAGAGGTTTCTATCACAGAAGAGGAAGTCCAGGACGCCTTAAATTATTTGCAAAAAACAAGAGCAAAGTTTATCACAGAAGACAGGCCAGCCGAAAAAAAAGACTTTGTAGAAATTACTTATCAGAATAAAGATATAAACGAAGGCAAGGAGGTCGCTGACAAGTTTATTTTGGGCGAAGGCGGGTTTATGAAGAGATTTGAAGATAATATTGTTGGCATGAAAGCTGGAGAGGAAAAAGAATTTAAAGTAGTCTTCTCAGATAATTCTCCAAGAAAGGATTTAGCAGGAAAAGAGGGGGATTTTAAAGTAAAAATAAAATCTGTACAGAAGATGGAATTACCCAAAATAAATGATGAATTTGCCAAAGAGCTTGGCGCTTTTGATACATTAGTTGCCCTAAAACAAAGCATGAAAAAAGGCATAACTCAAGAAAAACAATCTGCTGAAAAACAAAGAAAAAGAGGAGAAATTTTAGATAAAATTTCAGAAAAAGTTAAGGTTGATTTACCCGACACTTTGATTGATTATGAAAAACAAAGATTAATGGATGATTTAAAATATAAAATTAACCAAAACATGAAAATTAGTTTTGAGCAGTATTTGGCTTCAGTCAAACAGACAGAAGAAAACTTAAAACAGACCTTTGAAAAAGAAGCAGAGAAGCGATTAAAAGGATTTTTAATTTTAAGAGAAATCGGCAGTAAAGAGAACATAGAAGTCCAAGAGCAAGAAGTAGAAGAAGAGTTTAAAAAATCAATAAAAAATTATTCAAAAGAGCAGCTAAGTAAAATTGACATTGAACAATTAAAAGAGTATACTAGGGGTGTAATCTATAACGAGAAAGTTCTTGAAAAGTTAGAAAACATTTCGTCATAGGTTGCGAAAAAACTTAAAAATTAACATGCCAATAGTTCCAACTATTGTTGAACGTTCCCAGCGCGGTGAGCGCGCATACGACATATTTTCAAGGCTTTTAGAAGAGCGCATTGTTTTTTTGGCGGGTCCGGTTACAGACTTGAACGCAAACTTGGTTATAGCCCAGATGCTTTATTTAGCTTCAAAGGACTCAAAGAGAGACATAAAACTCTATATTAACAGCCCAGGAGGTTCAGTTACCGCAGGACTGGCAGTTTACGATACAATGCAGTATTTGAAGTGCCCGGTTTCCACTATTTGCATCGGACTTACAGCTTCAATGGCTGCAGTTATTTTAGCTGCTGGGACCAAGGGAAAGAGATTTTCTTTGCCCAACGCCGAAATACTTTTGCACCAGGTAGCCGGTGGATTTCAAGGGCAAGCAGTAGACATTGAGATCACTGCAAAACAGATTGTCAAAATTAAGGAAAAGCTGAATAAGATTTTGTCTTCGCATACAGGCCAGCCATTGGCAAAGGTGGAAAAAGACACTGACAGGGATTTTTATCTTACAGCAGAAGAAGCAAAGAAATACGGGCTTATAGATGAGGTAATTGGAAGCAAGTAACTCTTAGAAAATAAAGAAAATTGTCGTATAGCAACTCACCGTGTTGGCAGAGTTGTTTTTTTGTAAGAAATAAAAAAAATAATATTAAAGAATAATTTATGGACCAAACAATATTGATTTTAATAGCCATACTATGTTTGTCTTTCGGCGCTATTTTAGGATATTATGTGCGCCAGAACATAGCAAAAAGAAGAGCTGGCTCTCTTGAAGCAAGACTGCAAAAAAGGGTGTTGGATGTAAAAGAAGAAACTACAGCTACCATAAAAAAAGCGGAAGCTAAAGCAGCTGATATAGTAGATAGAGCCCAAAGAGAAGTTGATGAAAGAAGGAGGGAGTTTTTGAAAGCTCAACAGATTTTACTGAACAGAGAAAGCCTGCTTACTTCAAAAATTGCCTCTTCTGAAGAAAAAGAGAAGGAACTTCAGGAAAAAGGAGAAAAGTTAAAAGGCATAACAGAAGACTTAGAAAAATTAAGAAGTGAAGCAGAGGGCAAACTAGAAAAAGTAGCCGAGCTTTCCAGGGAGGATGCTAAAAAAGAGCTTTTACAGCTGGTTGAGATTGAAAACGAGAGAGAGATTTTAGAAAGGATGAAAAAATTAGAAGAGAAGGGGCAAGAAAAGCTTCAAGACAGAGCTAAAGAAATAATTGCTTTAGCCATTCAAAAGTGTGCTGTGTCTCAATCGCAGGAATTAACAACAACCACGGTTTTGTTGCAGAACGAAGATATTAAGGGAAGAATTATCGGTAAAGAAGGAAGAAATATCAGAACTTTTGAAAAGTTGACTGGCGTAGAGTTGATAGTTGATGAAACACCTGAGTCGGTCGTCATATCCGGGTTTAACCCAATAAGGCGGCAGATTGCAAAGGTTGCCCTAGACAAGCTTATCTTAGACGGCAGAATACAACCTGCAAAAATTGAAGAAAAGGTAGAAGAAGCAAAAGCAGAAATTGCCCAGAAAATAAAGGAAGCTGGAGAAAAAGCAGCTTATGACACAGGAGTTATCGGATTAAATGACAAGCTTGTGCAGATTTTAGGAAGATTATTCTACAGGACAAGCTATGGCCAGAACGTATTGCTGCACTCAATGGAAGTGGCTTTAATATCTGAAACAATCGCTGACGAATTAAAAGCCAATAGCCAAATAGCTAAAAGAGCAGGTCTTTTGCACGATATTGGAAAAGCAATTGATCAGCAGGTGCAGGGGTCTCACATTGATATTGGAATTAAGATTTTAGAGAAGTTCGGAGAATCGGAGGCAGTTATAAAAGCAATGAGAGCTCACCACGAAGATTATCCTGCGGAAACCTTGGAAGCTGTAATTGTAAAAACAGCAGACGCTATTTCAGGCTCAAGACCGGGAGCCAGAAAAGATACCTTGGAAAACTATCTGCAAAGATTAAAAGATTTGGAAGACTTAGCTAATAAATTTGAAGGCGTTGAAAGAACCTATGCTATTCAAGCAGGCAGAGAAATCAGAGTGTTTGTAAAGTCAGATAGAGTAGACGATTTAGCGGCTCAGAAAATGGCAAAACAAATAGCAAAAAAAATTGAAGATGAACTAAAATATCCAGGTGAAATTAAAGTGACGGTAATGAGAGAAACAAGGGTGGTTGAGTACGCTAGGTAATTAAATCGCAAAACAAAAACCGCCGATGAGGCGGTTTTTGTTTTGTTTTGGAGCGGGTAAGGGGATTTGCACCCCTGCTCAAACCTTGGAAGGGTTTTGTGCTGCTGCTACACCATACCCGCAGTGTGCCCCCACCAGGAATCGAACCTGGATCTAAAACTTAGAAGGTTTTTGTTTTATCCATTAAACTACGGGGGCTATTTATTTTGAATATTATCACAAATTTTTGTCTTTGACAAGAAGGTTTTTTTCTTATATTATAACAAATAAAGAGTTATCGGGGTGTTGTGTAGCGGTAGCACGAACGCTTTGGGAGCGTTTAGCCCCAGTTCGAATCTGGGCACCCCGAAAAAATATGGCGGCTATGGTGTAGCAGTAACACAACGCTCTGTGGCAGCGTCATCACGAGTGCAAATCTCGTTAGCCGCCCACTGAAATAATATAATTAAAATCTCCTTGGCTTCGCCAAGGAGAAAAAAATATGAAAGGATTTGTTTCAAATATAGAGAAAGAGACGCTGGATAATGAGAACTTTAGGAAAGTTCTCTATACTTCAAAACACAGCCAGCTGGTTTTGATGAATTTGGCTCCTAACGAAGAAATTGGGATGGAAGTTCATCCAGATAACGACCAGTTTTTTCGTTTTGAAAAAGGCCAGGGCAAATGCATTATTGATGGAAACGAATACGAGATTAAAGACGGCACAGCGGTAGTTGTGCCTGCGGGAGCTGAACATAATGTTATTAATGTTTCTGCGACAGAGGATTTAAAACTTTACACCATTTACTCCCCGGCTCATCATAAGGATGGTATTGTGAGAGTAACAAAAGCTGAAGCCGAGGCCAACGGACCAGATTTTGACGGCAATACAACAGAGTAATTAATAAGCTTATTTTTTGAAAAAGCAGGGGATTCCCCCTGCTTTTTGTTTTGAAAAAATATCTGATTAGGGGTATAATAAAAAATCAGTTTATGGAATTTTCTAGGTTAAAAAACCTTTTTGTTGTGCTGGTGATGATAACGGTTTTAACAGCCGGTGTTTCCTTTTCTTTGCAAAATAGCGAGGATTATTTCACAAAACAAGCTGTGGCAGTTGCATCTGTTCAGAAGGCGGGGACTTCTGCGCAGAACAGCGAACCGCTTCCGCCGCCTCCTCCGCAAAAATTAGGTAACCCGCCAGAGATTATAAAAGCAGTTTATGTTACTGGCTGGTCAGCTGGAAATAAATCATATTTTAATTATTTAAGCAATCTTTTTAAGAAAACGGAAATTAATGCTGTGGTAGTTGATATCAAGGATTCTTCAGGGTTTGTATCTTACGCCTCGGGCGCAGAAGAAGTTAAAAAATATAATCTTGATAACGATGTTATACTAGATATTGATGCCCTGGTAAGATTTTTTCACGGCCAGAATATTTATGTGATAGGCAGAATTGTTGTTTTTGAGGACCCGGTATATTCCAAAGCCAGGCCAGAGTTGGCAATTTATAATAAAGCCAAAGAGACCCAGCCAACGGGTTCTGGGTACCCCGATTTAACGGGGTACCCCTTGGGTCGTGTTTTGTGGCAGGATAATAACGGATTGTCATGGCTTGACCCTGCTTCAAAAGAAGTTTGGGATTACAATATTTCTTTGGCAAAAGACGTATTTTACCACGGATTTGATGAAATAAACTTTGACTATATCCGCTTTCCCACTGATGGCAATACAAAAAACACGGGTTTTCCTGTTTGGGACGAGAAAAAACCGATGCAAGAAATCATTAAAGAATTTTTTCAGTATGTAAGGCAGGAATTGGCTGGCGAAAAAATATCAGCTGATTTATTCGGCCTAACAACAGTTAACACAAATGATATGGGTATCGGGCAGTTGCTTGAGAATGCTTTTGAAAATTTTGACTATATAGCTCCTATGGTTTATCCGTCTCATTATGCTAAAAATTTTATTGGTTTTGAGAATCCAGCAGAGTATCCTTATGAGGTTATAAAATATTCAATGGGCAGTGCAATAAGCAGAGAAAAGAGTTTTTTGAAAAAACAGCAAGATTTAGTTATAAAAAATAGCGAGGCAGAAGGATCTCCTGCTTCTGAATTTCAAAAAACGCTAAGTTCTATTCCAGTTTTAAGGCCATTAGCCAGGTTCAGGCCATGGCTTCAAGATTTTGACATGGGCGCTTTTTATAACGCAGACATGGTAAAAAAAGAAATAAAAGCAACGCAGGATGCGCTAGGTTATGACTTTAGCGGATTTATGCTTTGGAATCCATCAAATATCTATACTCAAGCAGCTGTTTTAAAACCCCGTTAGAAGTCTTGCTGAGTTAGCAAAATTTTTAGCAGGTCAAAATTACAAATAATAAAAAACATTGAAATGAGTATGCAAAAATTATTTTTAAAAATAATTTTTGCTCAAGACTTCTAACGAGGAAACCAAAATAAAAAAATCAGGTGCGCTACTCTTGTATTATTTTTTTTAATATATAAGTAATTTAGTATTAAGTATTTTGTATAAAAAAAGAGAGCAATAGTGAACCGCATTATTGCTCTTTGGTTGCGATTGTTTGCAGATACACCTTATAATGGAGGGAAGCAATGTCCCAAACCATGGATAAGAATGTCCCAACTACCCAGACGAAAATCATTGGTGGGTTTTTCTGTCGTCCATTTTCCGTCTGGTCCGACCCATTTAATCTTGTCTCCTTTGCCGCTCTCATATCCAAAAGATTCGTGGGCAAGCACTTCTCCACATTTCGGGCAGTTCCACTCGGCGTCTATGGCTTCTGCCGAAAGTCCTTCCATCGTAATCAACGCGCCACAATGTTCGCAAAGACCCAGGCCTGCAAGATTGACTATCATCGCAAATGTCCTTTCTCAAAGTACTTGGATACCGACTACTCTTATATACTAAAAAAACAATCCTAGTTTGTCAATAAAAAAACAGCCCCAGATATTTCTGCGGGGCATTTTTTTATAATAAATACTAGATTTTTTCTTCTAACTTTACCTTTAAGGTTATTTCTTTGCCGTCTCTCAGCACTTTTAAGCTCGTTTCGCTGCCGATTTTGCATTTTTGTAAAATATTTGCCAAGGGGTTTTTCATTGTTATTTTTTCCCCGCTGCATTCTATAATTATATCCCATTCTTTGACTCCTGCTTTATCTGCTGAAGAGCCTTTTACTACAGGAGATTCTCCTAAGGCTTCCCTTACCACCAAAGCTCCATCATGAACAGGCAGTTTGTTTGCCTGGGCCATTTCTTTGGATATTAAAACATATTTTACTCCCAAAAACGGCACTATTATTTTTCCGTATTTTTTTACCTCTTCAAAGTCTTTTTTAGCGTAGTTTATCGGAATTGCAAACCCTATATTTTGAGCCCCCATTATCATGGCGGTATTAATTCCAATAACTTTTCCTTCCATATTTACCAATGGTCCGCCCGAATTGCCAGGGTTAATAGCTGCGTCTGTTTGTATTAATCCTCTCAAGTTTTGCATTTGGTGGTCAATGCCGCCGAATGCAGTGATAAATCTAGATAAGCCTGAAACTATGCCGGCTGATAAAGTATCTGAAAATTCGCCTAATGCGTTTCCCACTGCCACCACCTCTTCGCCAAGTTCAATTTTGTTTGAATCAGATAGTTCTAAATAAGGAAAACCCTTGCCTTCTATTTTTAAAACAGCAGTATCGTTTATGGGGTTTCTTGATAAAACCTTTGCAGGATACTTGTGTTTTGGATTTAGTATAACCGTATAGTCGGCTGTTGTGTCAGACACTACGTGGTTTGAGGTAAAAACATAGCCGTTTTCTGATACAATAAATCCAGAACCTCCGCCTATTTGGGTTTTTTCTATTTTGCCCTTTTGCCCCTTCTCTAATTTGGGCATAACATATTCTTTCCCGCCAAAAGGAAAAGAATAAAAGTTTTCTGCTTTTGGCAAGTCTTTAGAAACAATGACGGTTATTACCGCAGGACACACCTTTTTTGCTATTTCTACGATTGGTGATTTAGATGGCATAATTTTATGTTAATTTAGTTGATTTAGATAATTATACAGAAGTTTTAAAGCCATTGCAAATTATCATTTTTTTAGATATATTTATATTAGATTCCGCCCTCGTCGTTCAATGGATAGGACGAGAATTTCCTAAATTCTAGATCCAGGTTCGATTCC
>ERZ1292629.3181-Hain-H43-01um-R1-3181-length-12916-cov-3_pt1 | contig 12916 bp, 12 predicted proteins | sample MGYA00564399_ERZ1292629 | MGnify/ENA primary metagenome ERZ1292629 (study PRJEB36523, sample SAMEA6512636) | groundwater metagenome | collected 2019-01-08 | study: AquaDiva: Metagenomics assemblies of 32 groundwater samples | reverse complement strand
GCGATCGGATGAAAATCAAACCAATTAACCCAATGGAGTGACGGGTAAAGAAGGTAGGTGATTGCGACGAGGCGCGACCTCGTCAAAAGGTATAACGGCCAAGCTCCTAAAGCTAGCGCTAAGGTTTGCAAAATAAGCAAAAAATACGGGCTTGGGAAAGCCATATATCCCGGTGCGAGCAAAAACAAAATCGGGCTCATGTGCACGGCGAAATGATTTTTAACGAATTCCAAAGTTGTACTCATGCCGTTGCCTTGCGAGATATTCCACATAATCTGATCAAAAATCCCTAAATCCCATGCTTGGGTTTGGAAATTATAATGCCGGAGCGACGTTACCGCGCCGAAAACCAAAATATAAATAAGGATTGCCACCCAAACCCATTTCATTGCTATAATAGTAACCAAATGAAGCGTTATTGGCTATTTGCCATATTATTATTAGCCGCCGCTTTGCGGCTTTACGGGTTAGACAGAGGAGACACGGTAAACGACGAAGTTTTCTATGCTTTTCGCGGTTTGGGTTGGATTGATTATGACAGGGCGGAGACGCAAAGGACTCCTTTGGAATGGTGGGATTCGCGCGCCACGGGCGGCCAGACTTCTATTCCTTGGTGGACCAAGCTTTCTTTTCATGACCATCCGCCGTTGGTTTTCGCGGTCCAAAATGTTTTTATGCGTATCTTCGGGGACAGCACTTTCGCGGAAAGGCTGCCATCCGCGCTTTTGGGGATTGCTACAGTTTATTTGGTTTATTTGATTGGACTGCTTTTATTTTCAGAATTTGCCGGTCTTGCCGCGGCCGCTTTTTTGGCCGTTACTTTAAATAATATTTATATTTCAAGAGTCGGGATGCAGGAGGCGTATGTCATATTTTTTATGCTTTCGGCATCATATTTATTTTTGAAAGCAGTAAAAAACGATAATTATCTAATCTGGACCGGCGTTGCGCTAGGTTTCGGTTTTCTTACGAAATACAACGCCTTTATTTTGGTCCCGATTTTTTTGGTTTATCTGGCAATTTATAAACGCGATTATTTTTTGAATAAAAAATTGTGGCTTGGAGCTCTGATTGCGTTTTTAATTTTCAGCCCTGTGATAATTTATAACATTATGATGTATCGGGCTGTCGGGCATTTTGATTTCCAAATTTCGTACGTTCTCGGCCAAGATCGCCCCGAGTGGCCATCTCAACCCGGCAAAGAAATTGGCACGCTTGCTGATCGGCTGAAAAACTTTATCCCGAGGCTGATCGCGACGAATTCGTGGATGTTTTTAGGGTTATTCGCGGTATCACTGATTTTTCTCCGCAATTCGTTTTTGTTTTTAACTTTTGGCTTTTTGGTTTTGCTTTTGATGCTTATCGGCCCTTCTTACCGATTTCTCACAATGCTCACCCCGTGGATGGCGTTGAGTGTTGGTAGGGCCGCCGATCATCGCCTTTTCGCTTTCCTCGCTTGGCTCGGGGTGGCGCAACGCCAAACCCGCTCAAAGGCAATACTCGGCGGCTTAATGTTCGCAATTCTCCTTTTCGAATTTTTTTACTCTTATAACAATCAAATTGCGTATTACCCAAAAGGATCCCAGCCTTGGCTTAGCTCTAAAGTAAGGTACGAAAACTATAATTGGGGGTATAACGAGCTGGAGGATTATTTAAATAAAGAGTTTTTGAGCAAGATGCCCGCCTTAACTTTTGTAAATCGCTATCAATTTTTAGACGATCTGCAGGATAGGGCTTTGAAAAAAGCGCGCGCGAAAAAACTTGAACCCTACCCGGCGCTTTTGGTTTACTACGGAAATATTGATGAAGGGCCGAAGCTCTGGATTTTGGAAAAACTCCATATTTACCATGGCTGGCCGATCATCGCCTTTGATACTTACGAGCAATTTTTGCTGGATGAAGGGAGGGATTATTACAAAAAATCCGGCTTTAAAGATTATTATTTTATAGAAGCGGCAAACAGCGTTGCGCCGCCGGAGTTTAGAAAAATTATTGAGAAAACCGAGCCCGTGTTGATAAAAAATCCCCGAGGTGATATTGTGTTTAAAGTTTATAAGTTTGAAAATTGGTGAAATCCAAATTTAAGATTTTGCAGGACGAAGTGGTTTACGACGGGAAATTCATCCGAACGATAAAAAGGCATTTTTTGGACCGTGCAGGGCACAAAATTGTCTGGGAAATGGTTGAGAGAAAAACGCATGGCAAAAGGATTGTGGCGATTGCCGCCATAACTCCCGAACGAGAAATTATTTTGGAAAAATGCTTCAGAGTGCCCTTGAAAGATTACGTGATTGAGCTTCCGGCGGGACTTATGGATAAAAAAGGAGAGTCTGAAGAGGATGCCATAAAGCGAGAGCTTTTGGAAGAAACCGGGTACGCAGTGCCAAAAGTTGAGCTTCTGACAGCGGGCCCGTTTAACAGCGGCCTCACCAACGACGAGCTGGCAATTTATTTTGGCATAAATGCCAAACAAGTATCGGAACCCAAACCGGAATGTTCCGAGGATATAGAGATAATTAAGGTGCCTATCGACAAACTTTTAGGCTTCATTAAAAAAGCCCAAAAAAGCGGCGTAAAAGTTGACCTCAAACTCACCGCAATCCTGCCTTTTTTGGGGCTTGACACCCCCTTGACATTTAAACACGAGGGTGTATAATGGAGAAGGTTTCAAAATTTCAAGGAAAGGAGGTAACAGCTATGATGGGAACACTGGTTTTGGTGGGAATCGTGGCGGTTATTGCTGCTGTTTTAGGCGCGTTGCTAACGCGCACCTCAAAACGGTTCGGACTCAAGGAAGCCGAATCCGCGCAGGGGTATATCGGCGATAGCCGCGAGTCTGCCAATGCGGTTATGGGCGTTGTAGTGGGCGTCCTCGGTTACGAGAATCGAGTTTCCGAAGACGTCGATGCGGCTCTTGCGGAGCTTGACAAGGAAGCTCACGAGCGCGAGCAGGCCGAGAAGACCTACGAAGAGCAGATCCGGGCTTTGGAAGCCCAGATCGAGGCATTGAAAGTTCAGGCCGATACGGACACCGCGCGAGTTACGGAAATCCGCGCGACCGCGAAGCTGTTCTCCTAAGCGGAGAACATAAACGCCGAAAAGGGAGGACAACGTGCCTCCCTTTTTTATTTTTTATAAAGTTTACGCTTTGTTATATACTCGGCGATTTCGGGATGAATGTAGGGGATTGCGGAGTAGCCTTTTTTGATGAGGTTGCGGACGAGGGTGCTGGAAATATTTAGCCAGATTATATCTTTATCCACTAATTTTATATTTGGAGGCATTTTTGGAGGAACTTTCGTGCCGGGCCTTCTTATGGCCAAAAAGTTGGCTGACGACCAAAGTTCTTTTCCTTCTACCCATTTGTCGCGGATATTCCACAGAAGCTCGGAGCCGATTAAAAAATAAAATCTGTTTTTCGGATATCGTTTTTCCAGCTCCGATTTTGTGGCGTACGTCGTAGTAAGCCCAGGCCTATTAAGTTCCAGCATTGAAATTTTAATTGGACTTTTTGATTTCGCAAAAAATTCTTTAATCATGATTTTGAGCATCGCCACGCGATCTTTGCCGGATACGCCGATACGCTTATCCAATCTTTCGGAGGACGGCATTATCCAAATTTCATCGCACTTGAAATTTCGAAGCACCGCCTCCATCGCTATGGCATGCCCGATATGCGGGGGATTGAACGACCCGCCGTAGACGACTACCCGCCTCACCGGCGGGCGAGTTTTTTTGTTTGACATTTTAAAATATTTATGATAATCTCATTTTAGAGTTAGTTAAAAAGTTTGTAAATGGGGGACAAAAAATGAAAAAACGGAATACGGAAGCTGTTATTATGGCCGCCGAAGATTCATGCTACTTCGCGGATTTGATCGCCAGAAAATTGAAGATAGAAGGTTTTGACATAATCCGCAAGCAATTCGGCGACGGAGAGCAATACTATAGATTGGATTTTGATGACAAAGATTTAAGGCAAGAAACGCTTGCTGGGAAAAACGTTATTTACGTGGCTTCTGCCCACAGCGACAAAAATCTTCTGGATCTATATAGAGTTGGCTGTGCTCTCGCGGTTGGGTTCGGTACCAGAAAACGAGTTTTCGCGATTCCATTTTTGGGCTATTCAACGATGGAGCGGGCCAAAAAACCCGGCGAAATTGTGGTGGCGAAATCCAACGCCAGAATGCTTTCATATATGCCCAAAAGCGAAAGCAACTCTTTTTTGATGATGGACTTGCACGCTTCAGGGATTTTGCATTATTTCGAGGGGCCCTGCTACAGAAGCGAGGTTTCAGCCGAAGAAATTTTAAGCAAAGAGATAGAAAATCTTATTAAGCGCGAGATCTGCGGAGACAATTTTGTGTTCGGCTCGGCGGATTTGGGAAGACCGAAGTTGATTGAATATTTTGCCAGAAGGTTTTCCGCCAACTTTGTTTTGGTCTGGAAAGAACGCGAATTTGAAAAAACGAAAGTCGTTGATGTGATCGGCGATGTTCATGGCAAGGACGTAATAATTTATGACGATATGACGCGAAGCGCGGGCTCTCTTATTCAAGCGGCGGAAGCTTATTTGGAGCGTGGCGCCGGTTCTGTTTTCGCCGTCTTGAGCCATTTGGCGTTAAACAGCGGAGCGGTCGCGGACATGCTTGAGAAATCTCCGATTCGTAGAATAATTTCTACCAATTCGCATCCGATGAGCCAATCCGAAAAAGTTAAAACATCCCCTAAATTTATTATAAAAGATGTGTCGCCCCTTTTTGCGGACGCGATCAGCAAAACTTTGGTTTAGTAAAAATTTAACCCCCCGACAGTCGTCGGAGGGGATTTTTTAATACTTACATTCTTCGTTCAGGGTGGTTGTGCATCCGAAAATTTTTTTGAATCTTTCGATATCTTCCGGCTTGCCCATGGCTTTTGCCAAATTATCAGACAGCTTTACCGTGCCGTGGCCACAAGATTCAACGAGCTTGATGACCATTGATATTGGGTCGGGACCCAAATCATTGGTTGCGTTTGTTCCCCAGCCGTAAGTCGTTTTGAAAAAAGCGAATTTTATCCGGTTGCGGAAATGATTTGTGATTTTGATCATCAAATCAACGTCCAGGCCGTCACTGAACACGATGAACTTTGCGCGTGGGTCAATACCATGATTTTTGTAAAATCTTATGGCCTTTTCTCCAAATTCTATCGGGTCGCCGGAATCTTGCCGTAAGCCCTTCCACTTTTCCGCCTGTTCTTTTGTCATATCAGAAAAGAAAAAGTCAGATCCGTAAGTGTCAGTGAGGGCGATAGAAAGACCGAAGCCATATTCATCCCACCAGTCCCGGAGTACTTTGTTGTGGGAGGCGCGAATTTCTTCGTCGCTCCCGTGCATTATACCCGACACGCCCATGTCAAGCTCGTGTGCCGCAGTCCCCATCGGCAGAAGGTTGTGCTTGTAGGCAAGTAGTACGTTAGAAGTTCCCAGAAACTGTTTTGGAACCTCGGCCACGAAAATTTTTACAACATATTCCTGCCACTCTCTGCTGAATCTTCTCCTTGTCCCGAAATCGCTGAAGGTTATTTGCCGATTTGCCCGAAGTTTTTTGATTTTCTCGGCAAGGCGCATTTTTCCGGTAGCGTAGACAACCTCTTGTTCAAAAGGAGTTTTCTCTGACATCAACGACCTATAGTAAAGCTCGTTGATTATAGCAAGAGCAATGGTTTCCCAATAAATCGTTTCTGCCCACAGACCTTCAAATGTCAGCTCATAATCATCTCCGACGCGAACGAGCGCGTAATACGGAAGCGCAAGATTTTTAAGGAATTCCAGATAGTCTTCCTTGAACATCCGGTCGCTGTATTCGTTGGTGCCTCGGAGATAATGAAGCTCGCTGTTTTTGAACCTTAAGGTTTGAACATGGTCGAGCTCTCGCCTAAGATCGGCTTCGCTGATATGGGTAGCTAAACGCACGTTCTTCGTCCGCACTTTAAGCGCGTATTTTACCGGCACATCCGGGTATCTATGGAAAATCAGCTGCCCCATCGTGAATTTATAGAAATCAATGTCAAGCAAGGATTCTATTATGTAATTCATTTCCCCAGCACCTCCTTTGTGGTTGTGATTTTGAATTTGCCTCTGCCTGTTTTCTTGCCGGCGGCTGTCATCTCCGTGATGGCGTCTGCTTCATCGGTCGGCTTAATATTCACCGCGCGGCAAGCATCTTCCAAAAGATAAACATCAAAGCCGAGTTTCAGCGCGTCGAGGACGGTAGCTTTTACGCAATAATCTGTAGCGAGACCGCCGATGAAGAGTTTTTGGATGTTCACACTTTTTAAAAGATAATCCAATGATCGGCCGGTAAAATTTGTGCCGCCAAATCCAGAATAAGATTTTTCATCCTCATCTTCTCCCATGCCCTTCAAAAGGATTTCGGCGCTATCAACGTCAAGATCTTTATGAAAATTGGCACCAGAAGTAAACTTTACGCAGTGTGGTGGCCATTTGCCGCCGTATGCGGCGAAATGCTTAGTACGCTCAGGATGCCAATCGCATGTTGCAAAAATTGGCAAACCATTGCTCACAAATAAACGAATCATTCTATTTAAAGGTGCTACCACTTTGTCTCCGTCAGGAACGGGGAGAGCCCCTCCCGGGCAAAAGTCATTTTGAACGTCCACGATAATTAATGCCGCCCTCTCTGTTTTTGCCTTACTTTTCTTCATTTCAGCTCCTTTCAGCCTAAATAGTGTTCTAAATACACTATATATCTGTATCTAGAACGCTGTCAATAGGCTTCGGTTTCTGATCTCATCTTAACAAAAATAGCGGAGCTTGTCAATTGCGAATGGATTTATTTGATAATTTTTGCTAAAATATGCTTATGCGATTTAGGATTAAAGAAAGAGCCATACCGAATGAAAGGATCTATTTAAAGCGGATGGCGGGGCCCTTGGGGGATAAAATTAGGGTGGCTAAATACATCCCCAAACACGCCAAATTGGTTTTGGATGTCGGGTGCGCCAATGGCGCCGTTACTTTGGCGCTTGCCGAAATTTTTCCTAAAATTAAATTTCTAGGGATTGATTTAAATGAGCATTTTCTAAACCGCGCTTCGGAAGAGGCTCGCGCCAAAAAACTGAAAAACGTAAGATTTGAGAAGATTTATTTGCGCGACCTTTTGGCTTGTTCTGAAAAGTTTGATGCAGTAAGTTTTGTATCCGTGCTTCACGAATTTTTTACTTACGGAGAGGGGATATCATCGGTTTTAAAGGCGCTGGCCGACGCGCATGAGCTTTTGCGCCCCGGAGGAGAGATCATTGTTCGCGATATGATTTTGGAGGAATACGCCAAGCACACCGCGTTCGGAGTCGCTGACAATTTAAATAAGATTTCACGGCGCAAAAATCTGCTTAAAATGAAAAAAGATTTTGAGCAAAGATTCGGCAAAATAAAAAATATCTATCGGCTTAACCATTTTCTTTTAAAATATATGTATAAGGAAAATTGGACGAGGGAAAGCAAGGAAAATTATGTCCCGGTGACTTTTGAGGAATATGAAAACATTTTTAAGCTTTTGGGGATGGAGCTTCAATTTAAAGATTCATATCTCTTGCCGTATCTCAAAACCAAATGGCAAAAAGATTTCGGCTTAAGCGACGAAGAAATTTCTCCGTTAAAATCAACCGGCCTCTTGGTTGCTAGAAAAACTTCTTGAGGGCGGTTGGATGGCGAGAGATGAATTCGTAAAGTTTGGCGGGGCGCTGGCGGGCGCCGGCGAATTTTTTGCGAGTAGGCTTTATTAAGCCGAGTGATAAAAATTTTTTTCTGAAATTTCTTTTATCCGGCTTTTTCCCAGTCACTGTTTCGTAGACTTCTTGAAGCTGAGAAAGGGTGAAGTATTTTGGAAGCAGGGAATAGGCCACGTTTGTGTATTCCAATTTAGCGCGGAGCCTAGAGACGGCGTAATTTATTATTTTTTTGTGGTCAAAGGCCAGCTTGGGAAGCCTGTTTGTTGAAAATAAAGCAGATTTTTGCAGCTTAGCGGATGAGCATAGCGCGAAATAAGTCGCGCTGATTACATGTCCGCGCGGATCCCGGAAAAGGCTGTCGAAAGTGTAAAGCTGTTCAAGATAGGAAATTTTTACTCCCGCTTTTTCTTTCAAGGCGCGCAAAGCCGCCTGGTCAACGCTCTCGTTTTTTAATAAAAATACTCCAGGCAGCGCCCACCAGTTTTTAAACGGCGCATTTGCGCGCCTTATCAGCAGAACTTTCAGCTTATTCTCATCAATTGTAAAAATTACCGTGTCGGCAGTAACAGAAGGGGATTCATAGGCGTTTTGTTTTGTTGTTGTCATAATTCTTGCAAAAGATTAATATATTGTTTTGCAATATAAGTATTGTTGAACTCTTTTGATCTTATAAAATTTTTTCTCATCATCGTCTTAAAATTTCCATTGTCGATGCAATTAATAATCATTTGTGCGCCTTTTAGAAAATTCACACTCCCGATATCTTCAACATTGGTGTAAGGTATTTTTATGACCTCTAATTTTTCTATATTTTCCGCTCCGTTCATTTCTAGAATGACCGGTATGCCTGTGCTGGAGTGGGCAGAACCAGAGCTTTCGCCGGTTCTTATGCCGCCGTTTAAGTAATATAGCTGAATGTTAAAAGTGAGCTCTAATTCGTGCGGTTTTATATTTTGGGAATCAATAATGATGATGTGTCCGGTTTGATGCTTTAAAGTATTCGGTAGTTTAGATTGATGCGCATCTAAAAGTTTTACGTTGAGCGATGGATGAATTTTAAACATGATGGATTTCAAATAATCCATTTGTAATAACATTGATGGGGCGCCGCCCAGGTAACCGACTATCTTTCTATTCAGCGTTGAATTCAACACGAAAATCTCTCCCAGAAGTTTTAGTGCGTGCTCGACCGATCTCATTTCTCCCCATGTCGTATGGCTTCCTATCACTATAGGATCTTCTTGAAATTTTTTTGACAGGTCAAAAAAGCCATGCGGAATTATTGCTTTTGTTTTAGCTGGAGCGTAAAAGGCATCTTTTAGATGTTTGTCACCGAGGAAAACTGCTGCAACATTACTATGTGATGTCAGTAAAATACTATGCAAATTTGGGTATCGGAATTGAATTTCATCTGGGCGATGTAAGAGTAACGCCTGTTTTGCTTTACATTCTGCATTATTACTGAGTGCCTTTATAATGGAATGGTCATATTCCATTGCTGATTCAGCTCCGTGAATTTGATAAATAGCTGCATAAGTTTCAATGTCCTTGTCTGTAATATTGCCCTTCGTGGCGTGCCAATTATTATTTTGAAATCCTTTTATTAGAATGCCCTCTGTGTACTTGTCCAGAGTTTCGGCGCCGTAGATAGTGACATCATTCTTGTGCATTGTATTGATTAAAAATATTTATTCTATCTTAAATCCTCCAGCCAAATTTTTGCATCGGCGTCCGAGGGCATTCGCCAGTCGCCGCGCGGAGAGAGTGCCACAGAACCGACTTTCGGTCCGTCCGGCATAACAGATCTTTTCCACTGATTTTTGAAAAATCTTTCTAAAAACACGCGAAGCCACTTTTTAATTTCAGACTCTTTAAATTTTTGGGCAAAAGCGTATTTAGCAAGATATAAAATTTTGGAAGGAGACGATCCCCATCTTAGAAAATGGTAAAGATAAAAATCATGCAACGCGTAAGGGCCGATAAGATCTTCGGTTTTTTGGTTTTTCGCGAGTTCCGGCGATATGGGTGTCGCTAAAACATCTTTTAAAATCTTCTTGGCATCGGCAAATTCAGGCATCTGGCTTATCCATTCAACTAAATACTTTACAAGAGTTTTCGGAATGCCCGCGTTTACGTTGTAATGAGAAATGTGGTCGCCGCTAAATGTGTTCCACCCCAAAGCGATCTCCGAAAGATCTCCCGTACCCACCATCAAAGCGCCAATCTGGTTTGATTTATTCATTAAAACCATGGTGCGGTATCTGGCCTGTGCGTTTTGATATGTCACGTCTTCCTTGCCGCCGTGCGCGAGCTCACGCAAATGTTTTTCCACTCCGGAACTTATATCAATGGTTTCCAAATTGGCTCCCAAGGCCTCCGCGAGCTTAACCGCGTTGGATTTTGTCCTTTTTGTCGTGGCGAACCCCGGCAATGTAAAGGCGTAAATATTTTTAGCTGAAAGTCCCAGCAGCTCCATTGTTTTTACCGAAACCAAAAGCGCCAGCGTGGAATCTAAGCCGCCGGAAAGCCCAAGCACCAATTTTTTAATGCCGGAGTGCTCCATTCTTTTCGCGAGCCCCGCGGTTTGTATTGAGAAAATTTCATTACTTCGCGCATCAAGTTCCGCTAGGTTTTGCTGGACAAACGGATACGGATCTATCTTTCTTTCAAATCTTTTTAAACCGCCGATTTCCAAGGGTACATCTATAAATCTAAATTTTTTCCCGGTTTCATTGGCGGCTTCGCCGAAACTTGTCGTACGCGCCCTGTCTGATAAAAGATGCTCGATATCAATATCGGCGGTTATAATTTCTCCGTCTCTTATAAATCTTTTTGACTCGGAAAGCATGTGGCCGTTTTCGGAAATCATCGCGTGCCCTCCGAACACCAAATCCGTAGTTGATTCATGGACGCCGGCGCCGGCATAAATATACGCCGCCATGCTTCTGGCGGATTGCTGCGAAACCAGCTCGCGCCTGTAGTCGGCTTTCCCGACAAGCTCATTGGAGCCTGATAAATTAGCAATTATATTAGCCCCGGCCAGCGCTTGATGAGAGCTCGGCGGAATAGGCACCCAAAGATCTTCGCAGATTTCAATCCCCAAAATCGTTTCAGGCAGATTTTTAAATCTAAACAGCAAATCTGTGCCGATAGGGACTAGAGCGCCAAGAAGTGAAATTTCTTTTGAAATTAAATCTCTGGCGGAAGCGAACCAGCGCTCTTCATAAAATTCTTTGTATCCCGGGATAAAAGTTTTTGGGACTATGCCAAGAATTTTCCCCTGCAGAATGACAACGGCGGTGTTAAAAAGTTTTCCCTCTGCTTCAAGCGGCGCGCCAACTATGATCACGCTTTTTATGCCGCGAGAAGCGGTTTTGAGTTTGGCGAGGGCAGATAAAGTTTTATCCAAAAGTGTTCGCTGATTAAATAAGTCCGCGGCGGTGTAGCCGGTTATACCGAGCTCCGGTGAGACTATGATTTTGGCGCCGGCCGAAGCCGCTTTTTTCGCAAAGCCGATTATTTGCCCGGCGTTGTAATCCGGGTCGGCTACTTTTATTGGCGGGACTATTGCCGCGACTTTAATAAATCCGAAATTTGACATATTAATAGTGTTTAATATACACTAAGCTTATCATATGATAAAACGCGTGTCAATATATTGGCGTAACGACAATAAAAAAGCCGTTTTCTGGGCCGGAAAGCTAAAACGCTGGATGCGGAGTAATTTTCTGAAAATCGTTTTAGACGGCCCAAAACCACAGGCCGTTATCGTGCTTGGCGGAGACGGCGCGATACTCGCCGCTGCCCAAAAATATCAGCATCAAAGGCCATTAATTATCGGCTTAAATCTGGGGCACGTGGGTTTTTTGGCGTCCGTGCGGGAGCCCAATAAATTTTTACCGGCGCTTAAAAAATTTTTAAAAGGGGAATATAGAACCGTAAAGCGCATGATGATTAAAGGAGAGGTTTTCAGAGGAGGCAGAAAAATTTTCAGTGCGAACGCCTTAAACGACATATCCATACAAAACTTGCTCGGCATGGTGGAGATAGAAGCCGGCGTTGACGGTCATCCTATACAATATATACGCGGGTCGGGAGTTTTGGTCGCGACCGCTACGGGATCCACCGCTTACAATCTTTCCGCGCACGGGCCGATTGTGATGCCGGACATTAAATGCATGATTTTAACGGAAATTATGGATCACAATATTCCTACTCCCAGCATTGTGATAAAACGGGACCGCGAAATTACTTTTAAAATTGTGGATTTCCGGCGCCGCGGGCTTATTAAACTGGCAAACACAGGCGAAGACGCGGATGTTGTAATTACGGCTGATGGGGACAAAATTTGCTCGCTTAAAAAAGGAGATATAATAAAAATCCGCCGTTCACCCGGTCTTGTAAAATTCGCCGAGCTGGAACGCGCATATTTTTTCAAATCACTCACCGAAAAATTCACGTTTAGGTAATTTGCGACGATCCGCATCTGATCTACTGCAGACAACAAACCGAGCGTTACTACGGACAGGCGCGCACTCATGAAATTGTGCTGCGCCTCGGGTGGTATAAAAGCGAAACAAGCGGAAAATGGGCTTGCCCGGATTGCAGAGCGGGAGCCGGTGTAAAATTGCGCCTTACTAGGCAAAATTGGTGGCAGGAAATTGAGGAATCGGCGATTTCTCACGAAGCAAAAAATTACCTGAAGAGTTCCGTAAGCGCTTATCTTCACACCCTGTATCCGGCAACGATAGATGAGATGGCTTTCGAGCGCGTTAAAAGAGAAATCGGGCTTGTTTACATAGATAGCCAAGCGCTCAAGCCAGAAAAAAAATATTCGCGGTTATATTTAGCCAAAGTCAGCTCTTGACACGGCCAATAGGTTTGCACCCGGCTTGTAGTTTTCGAAAAATTCCGGGTGCTGTGTGTGCCCCCGGAGGTCAGGCGAAGGGGATTCCGCGCGGCCATTGCGCGCCCCATTCGCCGAAGGCTTAAAGAGGCCCTTTCATTTGATCGGGCTTCTTTTTTGTTTGACAAAAAAGTTAATATTTTCTAGACTTTTAAAGTAAGCATTTTGACAACAGGAAGGGAGAGCAAAAATGGGCAAAAGCATCGCGCGGAGGCAAAATCCTAAAATTATCGTGCCGGACACCAACGTTCTCATACACGATTCCGACGCGTTGAG
>ERZ1292629.3179-Hain-H43-01um-R1-3179-length-12918-cov-4_pt1 | contig 12918 bp, 14 predicted proteins | sample MGYA00564399_ERZ1292629 | MGnify/ENA primary metagenome ERZ1292629 (study PRJEB36523, sample SAMEA6512636) | groundwater metagenome | collected 2019-01-08 | study: AquaDiva: Metagenomics assemblies of 32 groundwater samples | reverse complement strand
GCCTTAAAAAAAATAAGCATAAAAAATTGCCTTTATATACTAGGGGGGGCAAAACCTGAGGATAATATAAAACTTTTTAAAAAAAGAAAAAAGATTATTGTAGGTGGCATATTCGGGCAGATGTGCCTTATAGCTGAAAATCATAATCTTGGAAAAAATAATGAAAGAGAAAACAAAAGCACTGTAAAAAACTATGATGAGATTATAAAAAAATTAAAAAAGAAATTGAAAAGCTTAAAAATTATAACGCCGATTGACTATGCTGTTGAAATTAATAATAAGAGAAAAGAATTTTCTTTGAAAGATTTCCCAACAAAATATATAATATATGATATTGGTAAAAAAACTCAAGAAAAATTTATAGAAGAAATTAAAAAAGCAAAGGCAATATATATGAAAGGCCCGCTAGGGTTTGCTTCAAAAAATAATTTTTCTGAAGGAACATTCAAAATTTTAAGAGCCATAGCAAAAAGCCCTGCTTTTTCGCTTATCGGTGGCGGGCATTTATCCGATGCAATAAAAGTATCAAAAATTCCAGAATCAAATTTCTCGCATATTTCTCTTTCTGGGGGGGCCCTATTAAATTATATTGCAGGTGAAAAACTTGCAGGGCTTAAAGCCTTAAATTTACATGCATTGCAACAGATAATAAGGCCGGTAAATCAATTAAAAAAATAATCTTTTATAGGCAGTGAATTTTTCTTGGAGAAAACTAACTAAACTCTTTTTTAATTCTTGGCGACTTCTAACCATCAAATTTATATCAATCATAACTCTAAGATAATTTGGGTAAAATTCCCTTTCTCCCTCTTTTAACCATATCTGAAAATTCTTTCCAACAGTATAAAATTAACAAAACCTTTATTAATTCATTTCCATTTGATATTTTAAAGAGGAAAAATGCCAGCATCTAATCTTGTTAAGAATTATCCTGCCGATATTAATAATGCATATTTCCTAAAAACGCCTAAATTAAAAAATAAAATAGAAAGAATAGCGGTTTTTGGCATGGGCGGATGCTATGTAGCCGGATTAGTCTTAAAGGAGCTTTTAAGAGAGGAAATTTCAGTTGAGCTCTCTCCGCATATTAAAACATCATCAAAAATACTTTCTATATTTTTAAGCTATTCTGGAAATACAAAAGAAATAATAAATTATTTTGAAAAATCAAGCCCAAATTCTCTTGTAATTACTTCGGGCGGGCGGCTTTTAAGGCTTGCAGAAAGAAAGAAAGCCATGATAATAAAGATTCCGGAGAATATGCACCAAAGATTTACTTTTCCTTATATCTTCTTTCCATTAATAAAATTTCTTGAAGAAAACAGCATAATAAAGAAAAAGAATATAAGCAAAATAATAAAAACACTGGAAAAAAACCAGATGGCTGTTGAAAAACAGGCAAAAGTTATTATTGAAAGATTAAATAATAAAATCCCGCTTTTTTATGCCTCTAACTTTTTCTTTCCAACAGCTTATGCATTAAAGGTTTATACAGAAGAAGATGCAAAAATTCTCTGCTATTCAGGCAGAATTACAGAGCTTTTTCATAATGAAATTGAAGCCCTGCCTGATAAAAAGTTTTTTCCTATTTTGATTATTGATAAAGAAGAAACCAAAAATTTTGAAAATCAAATAAATTTCTTTAAAAAATACATTAAAAATTTTTATGAAATCGACTTCAAAAATTTCTCAAGAGAGGAAAGAATGTTTCTTATACTTAATTTAATTAATTATTTTAGTTGCTCTCTTGCCCTTAAAAGAGGGGTAGAACCATTTAAAACATTAATTTCAGATAAAATAAAAAAATTGTAAAATGAAAAGTATAATTGAAGAATGCTATGAAAAAGCAAAAGATTGCATAGATAAAAACAAATTTAAGAAGGGCATATTTGCTTCGCCAGGATATCATGCAATCTGGGCACGCGACAGCATGATTTCTTTAATTGGAGCTTCCGCAACAAAAAACTTTAAAGAGATGTTCAGGGAAAGCTTGATTACTCTTGCTTCGCATCAGAGCAAAAAAGGACAGATACCAAATGCAGTTGATAAATGGAGCAAAAGAAAGAGCCATGTTGATTACCAGTCAATAGATTCAACTTTATGGTTTATAATAGGTGAATATTGGTATAAGCATATTTATCAAGATTCATTGATATTCAATAAACATAGAAAAAAAATTGAAAATGCTTTGCTATGGCTGGGTTATCAGGATTTTTCAGAGTCAGGATTGATTGTTCAGCTTCCTACAACAGACTGGCAGGATGCTTTCCCCCACAAGTATGGCTGGACAATAAATACGCAGGCACTTTACTATTGTGTTCTAAAAATAATCAAAAGAGATAAAGAAGCAGAAAAATTAAAGATTCTTGTTAATAGCGACAATGATCATTGTTTATGGAATGGCTCATTCTATAATGCTTATAGATGGAAAAATCACGGAAAATACAAGGAAAAAGGAGGATGGTTTGATTCATTAGGAAATTTGCTTGCAATTTTATTTGGCCTTGCTGATAAAGATAAATCTGAAAAAATCCTAAACTATATACAGCAGAAAAAAATAAATCAGCCTTATCCAATTAAAGCAATTTTTCCCCCAATTGAAAAAGGAGATACAGACTGGCAGGACTATTATCTTGACTGCGATGCAGGCAAGCCATTTCATTATTTAAATGCAGGAATTTGGCCATATATCGGCTCGTTCTATATTCTCGCATTGATAAAACTAAAAAAATTTGATGAAGCAGAAAAAGAATTGGAGAAACTTGCTGAATCCAATCTTAAAGGAAATTTTCCAGAATGGATAAATCCTTTAACAAAAGAGACTTATGGCAGTCTTCAAGCATGGGATGCAGGCACATACATTCTTGCATACGAATCATTTAAAAACAAGAAATTATTTTTTGATTGCTCAAACTGGGTGAGATACTGAAATTTTTTATTAAAAGAAAAGATGATAAAAACAAAAAAAGACAAAATACTTATTGCTCCAAAAGATATAAAGCCAAGCTCTCCAGAGATGGAGATTTTAGGCACAATCAATCCAGCAGCAGTAAGGCTGCCCAATAAAGATATAATGCTTTATGTCAGGGTAATAGAAAGATTAAAAAAAACAAGAGATGAAAACTACTGCTATTCTCCGAGAATGGTTGGAGAAAATTCTTTTCAGATGAAAATAGATAAATTTCCAAAAAACCAGATAGAAAGAGAATCAGAGCTTGATTTTGTTTTTAAAGATGGAACAAAAAGATTAACTTTTGTTTCTCATCTAAGAAGAGTTATACTTGACAAATCAGGATTTAAAATTAAGCAAATTGATGCTAAACCAAGTTTCTATGGAGTGGCATGGGATGGCGAGTTAGGAATAGAAGACTCAAGAATAACTAAGATAAATGACATTTATATTATGACTTATGTGGCTCTTTCGAGAGAAGAAGACATATCAACAAGTTATGCAATCTCAAATGACTGCATAAACTGGTACAGAAGAGGAATTATTTTTGGCACACAAGACAAAGATGTGGTAATTTTTCCAGAAATGATTGATGGAAATTACATTGCATTTGACAGGCCAGAAGGAAACTTTCAATTCAGCCTGCCGCATATTTGGGTTGCATATTCTAAAAATCTTGATTCATGGGGGCATCTAAAATCAATACGCCTGTCAAAAAAGGGAGAATGGGACCATTCGAGAATAGGGGCAGGCCCGCCACCAATAAAAACAAAAGATGGATGGCTTTTTGTCTATCATTGCGTTTTAGAATACTCCCAGCTAGCCAGAAGAATAAAACAAACCAGAAAAATCAAACTCGGTTTGACTGATGAAGAAGGAAAAAAGTATATCTACTTAGTTGGAGCAGCTTTGCTAGATTTAAAAGACCCTACAAAAGTTATAAAAAAATCAAAAGTTCCAATTATTGTCCCTAAAAAAGATTATGAAAAAGGAACTTTTGAAAATAAAGACGTCGTATTTCCCACGGGCTTGGTTTCTGATTTGAATAGCAAGGATTTGCTTATATTTTCAGGAGGAGGGGATATTGTTGTTTCTGTAAAAAAAGTTGGCCTGAAGGATTTACTTAATGCTCTTGAACCTTTTTTATGCATTGTAAGAAATATTTAGCTTATCCCAAGCTTTTCTCTTGTAGCATCTAATATTTTTTTGGAAGTTATTTTATAATCAAAATTTTCAACAGCATGCTGTCTTGCTGCTTTTCCCATTTTTTCATTAAGATGTTCATCTGTTAATAATTTAAGAGTGAATTCTTTTAAATCATTAATATCTGCTCTATATGCAAATGTTTTTGGCTCGCTAAATTTTATTATCTCTTTTTTCTTAAAGCCCATATGAGGATATACCCATTCTTGATTTAATATTATCTCTTCTGCTACTTTGGCAAGAAAACCAGTTTTATTATGCACTATGGTTTCAGAAGGCCCCATTTTATTTATAGAAATTACCGGCTTGCCACAAGCCATTGCTTCAACCTGGACCATTCCAAATCCTTCTATTCTTGAGGGAGCAGCGCAAATATCACAGGCATTTAGCAGGTAAACCATATACTCCGGAGTAAAAATATCATCTATAAATACAACTTTATCTGTTAATCCCAATTCGCTTAATAATGCTAGTTCTTTCTCTCTCCATTCACTGGCGCATTCACTTGGATAAGATTTGCATACATACTTCCAATTTCCATATTCTTTATTAACTTCAGCCAATGCTCTAAACATTTCTTGCACACCTTTTGATGTAACATCGCCGCCTGCTGTCAAAATCATTTTTTCGTTTTCTTTAATTCCAAGCATTTCTTTAACTGCTTTTTTCATATCATCATTCTCCATCGGCCTGAACAATTCTGTATCAATGCCAATATGCATTGGTATTATTTTGCTTACATCAATTTTATCTCTTTCATAAATGCTTTTTACCCAATCGCTTGTTGTAAACATTAAATCAAGTTTATCGAAATCTTCTTTATAATTAGCAACCCACCCGTCTGCGTTAAACCATGGCACTGGCTTTACGCCATATTTTAATGGTTCTCTTACAATATCAGGCACATTGCCCCAAAATCCAATTCCAAAAGAAACATCTGGCTTAAAATGCTTAAGATAAAATGTTTTCTGCATACTGTCTCGAAAATGGCAAGGAATGGCATTTACTCCATGATATTTCAAGCCTCTATAAAGATATTCGCCCTGCAAACTCTGCCCATCGCACTCAAAAGGATAAGCATATAATACTAATGCTTTCATTCTATATCAAAAGCCTCTGCATCCCCGCAAGTTTTTTCTTCAAATCCATTTTTCTGAAAACCATAAATATTCATTATAATCTTCTTTTTTATTAAAAAAATTTCGCGCTTTAAATTTATAAATTTATCTGCATTTTTGTTTGGATATGCATATTTGTTATTCTTCAAATATGAAAAGAAAAAAACTTTTTTTGCCCTTAATTTGTTATTTAATAACATTTCTTTAACTGCACTATGAATTTCTATATGCCTTATATGCCCGTACTCGCCGTTTTTTCCATGTGCAAAGATATAATCAAATTCTCCATCTGCAAATTCCTGTATTCTTCCCTTGATTTCCTCTAAAGATATTGGTTTAAGATTCTCATCTTCCAAATCAGACATAAATCCTTTTGCTTGGTATTCCTGACATGCTTTAAAAAACTTTGGAGCCCTGTCTTTGTCTTCGCGCCTGCATAAACTTATTATTATTGTATCCCAATTATTTTTATTTTCAAGAAGCAAGCCACCCATCCAAATTAATTCATCATCTGGATGAGCTATAATAACTAGCACTTTTTCCTTCTTCATCTAAAACAAAGGATTTTTAATTAGATAAATCTTTCTAAACAAAAGAGATGAAGTTAAAATGGAAAATTTTGATGTAGTTAGTTTCGGTTCTGCAGTTATAGATGTTTTTGTGAATACTGAAGCAGTTGAAAGAGGAGATTTTATGTGCTATATTATAGGCAGCAAGATTTTAATTAAAGATTTAAAATTTGATATAGGCGGAGGAGGAACTAATACTGCAGTTGCATTTTCCCGCCTTGGATTAAAAGCAGGATATATAGGAAAAATAGGAAAAGATTTAGAGGGCATAAAAATTTTAAATATGCTAAAAAAAGAAAAAGTCAGCTTTCTTGGAAAAATCGATAAAGGGCAGACAGGATACTCCATAATACTCGACAGCGCAAATAAGGACAGAACAATTTTAGCATTTAAGGGAGTAAATAATGAATTTTTATTGAGTGATATAGCTAAGTTCAGGACAAAATGGCTTTATTTTTCTTCTTTGCTTGAAAAAAGTCTGGAAACACAGAAAAAGCTTGCTAAAATTTATGCTGGCAAAGGAGTAAAGCTTGCATTTAATCCTAGCTCTTATTTAATAAAAAATGAGCGGCTTGATGAAATTTTAAAATTTACCAGTATATTAATTTTAAACAAAGAAGAAGCAATAGCTTTATCAAAAGAATCATCGCAAGATAGAATAATAAAAAAACTGCATGCTCTTGGCCCAAAAATAATTGTTATAACAAATAAAGACAAAGAAGTTATTTGCTCTGATTTTTTAAAATTATATAAAATAATGCCGCACAAAAATATAAAAGTAGTCGAAAGAACAGGCGCCGGTGATGCATTTGCTTCAGGATTTGTTGCAGGGCAGATTACAGGGAAAAGCATAGACGAAAGCTTAAAACTCGCTCTTTCAGAGTCAGAAGCAGTGGTTCAGCATTTTGGCGCAAAAAATAACTTAATTAGAATGAGGTTAAAGAAATAGGAAAATGAAAGCTTGGTTAAAAGGGGGACTGATAGGAGGAATTATTGGAGCATTGATTTGGTTATACGATTATGATTTTTTGTTAAATATGGGTGGAGCATCAAAACCGATAAGTGATTCTATAAGAATATTTTTTGGGAATCTATTTGGTATCTCTATAAATACAAACCCTATGGGAGAATTGTCTGTTATGCCATTTAATCCATTTTTTTCATTATTGATATTAATCTTCTTTTGTCTTATTATTGGAATAATTATTGGTTTTGTTATCGGAAAATTAAGGAGAAGAAATGAAAGTCAATATAAATAAAATTTTGCGGAAAGGCAAGGCATTATTTCTTGCTTATGACCAGGGGCTTGAGCACGGGCCTATGGATTTTAATGATAAAAATGTTAATCCTGAATATATAATAGAAATAGCAAAAAAAGGAAAATTTAATGCAATAATATTCCAGAAAGGAATTGCTGAAAAATATAAAAAAGAGATAAAAAAAGCAAAACTAAATTTAATCCTAAAGCTGAATGGCAAGACATCTTTCATTAAAAAAAATCCTATATCCAGGCAGCTCTGCACAATTAATGAAGCTATTAATTTAGGAGCAGATGCAGTTGGCTATACAATTTATCTTGGCTCCAAGCGTGAAGCAGAAATGTTTCAGGAATTTGAAAATATAGAGCGCGAAGCGCATAAAAAAGGACTTCCTGTAATTTTATGGGTTTATCCTTCAAGCAAGAAAAAAGAAAATGCAGAGTTTATGGCATATTCAGCAAGAATCGGACTAGAATTAGGAGCAGATATAATAAAAATAAAATATTTTGGAAGCAAAGAAGATTTGAAATGGGCTGTAAAATCAGCTGGAAAAGCAAAGATAGTTATTGCAGGAGGCATTAAAAAACAAGAAGCAATGTTATTGAAACAAATTAAAGATATAATCGATACTGGCTGTATTGGGTTGGCTATAGGCAGAAATATATGGCAATCCAAGAACCCTATGAAATTAACAGAGAAAATTAGGAAGGTAATATGGAAATGAAAATTGCGTTTTTTGAAACAGAAGATTGGGAAGAAGAATACTTAAAAAGAAAAATAAAATTTCATGAACTTGTTTTTTTCAGAAATAAATTAAGCGAGGAGGTTATTAAATTAGTATGCAATGCAGATATACTCTCTATATTTGTTTATTCTAAAATTGATAAAAGTTTACTTAGCAGATTTAAAAATCTCAAGGCAATTGTTACTAGATCCACTGGTTTTGATCACATTAATCTTAAAGAATGCAAGAAAAGAAATATTTCTGTTTTAAATGTCCCCCATTACGGAGAGAACACTGTAGCAGAACATACCTTTGCATTAATCCTTGCACTTTCAAGAAAAATACATAAGTCATATGAAAGAACAATCAGAGGTAATTTTTCTTTGGAAGGATTGAGAGGTTTTGATCTTAAGGGCAAAACAATAGGGGTTATAGGCTTGGGAAGTATTGGAAAGCATGTAGCTAGAATCGCAAAAGGTTTTGAGATGAATATTTTAGCTTATGATGTAAAAAAAGATAAAAGTTTTGCTGAAAAGTTTGGAATAAAATATGTTAAATTTGATTATCTCCTCAAGAATTCTGATATAGTTACTCTTCATTGCCCTTACAATAAAGAAACTCATCACTTAATTAACACAAAAAATATAAAATTAATAAAAAAAGGAGCATATCTTATTAATACTGCGAGAGGTGGAAATGTAGAAACAAAAGCATTAGTTAATACTTTAGCAAATGGAAATTTAGGAGGAGCTGGATTAGATGTTCTTGAAGAAGAGTCTATAATTAAAGAAGAGATTCAGCTTCTGTCTAAGAATTTTCCAAAAAACAATCTTCAAAATCTTTTAGAAAATCATCTTTTATTAACTTTTGATAATGTTATAATAACACCCCATAATGCTTTTAACAGTGAGGAGGCTTTAACTAGAATCCTTGATACAACAATCGAGAATATAAAAGAGGTATTAGAAAATAAAAAGCTGGCTAATATTGTAAAATGAGAAAAACTGAAAAATGAAACCCCTAGTCGTTATTAACTTCAAAACATACAAGCAAGGCAAAAAAGTTTTAAGCCTGGCAAAACAAATAGAAAAAGCAGATAAAAAAATAATAATCGGTGTTCAGGCATCAGACATAAAAGAATTGACCAGCAAAACAAAGCTTATGATTTTTGCGCAGCATGTGGATTATATGAATCCTGGGCGCGAAACAGGATATATACTGCCAGAGGCAGTAAAAGCAGACGGCGCTAAAGGAACTTTTCTAAACCATTCTGAGCATAAATTAAAATTTTCTATTTTGAAAAAAACAATTAAAAGATGCTTTGAAACAAATCTCAAAGTTGCTGTTTTTGCTTCTTCTTTGGCTCAAGCAAAAAAAATTCAAAAATTGAAGCCAGATTATCTTATTATTGAACCGCCAGAACTTGTAGCAGGAAAGATTTCAGTATCTAAAGCAAAGCCAGAATTAATTAAAAAGATTGCAGAAGAATTAAATATGAAATTCCTCATCGGTGCTGGAATTCATTCAAGAGAAGATGTCAAGATTGCATTAAAGCTTGGAGCTTCTGGAATCGCTGTCTCAAGCGCAATAGTAAAATCAATAAATCCTTCAAAAAAGCTAAAAGAACTTATGATATGATATTAATACGTGAGTAGAATTGCTCCAAATTAGATTTTCAACAAATCTAATTAATATCTATTTTTATAAAGAAGAAATCCATCCGCCGTCTATTACTAATTTTGCTCCTGTTATATAAGACGCAGAATCCGAGGCTAGGAAAACTGCTGCACCTGCTATATCTTCTGGTTTTCCAGTTTTCCCTAATGGTATTTTAGACAGCATTGCTTGTCTGGTTTTCTTGTCATTTAATAAGTCATTAGTCATTGCAGTTTCTATAACCCCAGGGCAGATTGCATTAATCCTAATTCCATATCTTCCCCATTCTGCAGATAAAGAATTCGTTAAACTAATTACACCGCCTTTGCTTGCACAATAAGCCGCTGCTTGCGCATAACCCGATAAGCCTGCAATAGAAGCTATATTGATTATGCATCCTTCTTTTCTTTTAATCATATATTTTCCAGCGGCCTGGGCAAATAAAAAATATCCTTTTAAATTTATATCAATTATTTTTCCCCAATCCTCTTCATTCAATGTTTCACTTGAAGAAGGCCGGAATATTCCCGCATTATTTACAACTATATCAATTTTATTTAACCTTTTGACTGTTTCATCCACAGCAGATTCAACATCTTTTTTATTGGATGTGTCTACTTTTACATAAAAAGATTTTCTTTTTAGCAACTTAATCTTCTCTACAGTCTCATCTCCAGGAAGAATATCTGCAATAACAACATCTGCGCCAGCCCTTGCTAATTCTACAGCTATTGACTGGCCAATTCCCCGAGAGGCCCCTGTAACTAAAGCTACCTTATTTTTTAAATCAAACATTCTCTCCTCTTTATTTATATTGGAAGAAGGATATTTAAATTCTTCTGTAAGTTATTCCAATCTCAAATAAACAAGATTTTTAAATAGTAAAGAATTAAACACCTTATGAAAGAGGTGAAAAAGCCATGGGGCACGGAAAAGCATTTTATTATAAACAAAAAATGCACAGTAAAAATACTTCATATTAGCCCCAATGAAATTTTAAGCCTGCAAAAACATAAAAAAAGAGAAGAAGAGTGGTATTTTTTAACAGAAGGATACATTCAAGTCGAAAATAAAAAATTTAAAGTAAAGAAAAATTCTTTTATCACTATCCCAAGAAAAAAACTTCATAGGCTTTTTGCAAAAAATAAAAATGTAGAAGTCTTAGAGATTTGCACAGGCAAATTTGATAAAAATGACGAAATAAGATTGGAAGATAAATATGGCCGGAAATAAGGGAAAAAAAATAATAGCAATTGATATCGGAGGCACAAATGTAAGAGTTTCTCTTGTCAAGGATAAAAAAATTCTGAAGTATATAAAAAAACCCACGCCAAAAACAACACAAGAAATAATCAAAGAGCTTTTCTCGCTTATTGACAGCTTGATTGATAAAGATGTAAAAGGAATTGGAATAGGGTGCCCAGGGCCTCTTAAAAATGGGGTAATACAAAGCCCGCCAAATCTTCCTTTTAGAAACTTTAATTTAAAGAAAACAATACAGGATAAATATAAAATCAAAACAATTGTTGATAATGACGCAAAATGCGTTGCTTTGGCAGAATATAATTATGGATTCAAAAAGAAAGACTTTATTGTCCTAACAATAGGGACAGGAATTGGAGGAGGCATATTTATTAATGGCAAACTTTATCGGGGAAGCAGTGGTTATGGGGGAGAACTTGGGCATATTATTATCGACAATGGAAAAACATTTGAAGAGTTTGCAGCCTCAAAAAATTTAAAAAAACTCACTTATGAAGCATTTGGAAAAGAAATGCTGATTAAAGAATTATTTAAAATAAAAAATAACAAAGCAAAAAAAATTCTTGATGAGTTAAGCGAGTATATAGGCCAGGGTATAGGCTCATTAATCAATATTTTTGACCCTGAAATTGTTGTTATAAGCGGCGGAATAAAAGAAAATGGGCCGGCATTTTTAAATATGATAAGGAAAAAAGCAGGAAAATATTCAATTCTGCCAAAAAAAACAAGAATTGAATGGATTAAATTAGACCATCCAGGAACTCTCGGAGCATCATTGCTTATAAAATGAATCAAAAAATAACAAAAAAAGTAAGGGCGCCAGTAAGAATAGATTTTGCAGGAGGAACTACAGATATAGAACCCTTTGTTTCAAGACATCATGGATGTGTTCTAAATGCAGCAATAAACAAATATGTTACAGGCATACTTGTTGCAGACAGCAAGAAAACGCATCTTGAATATACGGGGAATATTCCAACATCTTCGGGTTTAGGAACTAGCGGGGTGATGAATCTTGTATGGCTCGCTTTGATATCCAAAGAAAAAGATAAGAAAAAACTTGCAGAAAATGTTTATAAATTGGAGCAAAGTCAAGGGCTTATAGGTGGCAAACAAGACCAGTATGCCTCTGCTTTAGGCGGTATAAATTTCCTTGAATTCAATAAAGGAGAAGTGAAGATTACAAGCTTGAATCTTAATAAAAGATTAATACAAGAACTAGAAAATCATCTTGTTCTTGTTTATACTGGCAAGCCTCATTTTTCCGGAAATTCCAATAAAAAAATGATAGATAATATTATTTCTGGAAAGAATATCCAAAACTTGATTAGAATAAAAAATATAGCAATAGAAATGAAAAATTCTCTTCTTTTGGGCAACCTTGATAGATTTGCTGAACTGATGAATGAAGAAACAGAGAATAGAAAAAAACTCCATTATTCTATTGTTCCAGAGAGAATAGAAAGTATAATAGAAAAAAGCAGGGAAAATGGGGCAATTGCAGCAAAGATATGCGGAAGTGGCGGTGGCGGAAGCATCTTATTTTATGGGGATAAAAAAAGATTAAAAAATTATTTTAAGGATAAAATAATTGACTTTAAATTTGATTTTAAAGGTTTAGAATGGATTAACTCTGGCTAATTTTTTTAAGTTCTTCAAGCATCAATCGCGAAGTTAAGTACACAATAGTAGATTCTGCACCCTGATTCATATACATCTCTCTTTCTGCCAGTCCATCATAGCATCCGCCAGTAGTTTCATCATATATAATTTGTTTAAGGTGGTTTTTTCCAAGGAACCAATTAAATGCCAGCACAGATTTATCGTAATAATCTTTCTTGCCAGTTATCCTATAAGCAGCAATATATACTTGGACCATAGCTGCAGCATCAATTGGCTGCTGGTCAAAAAAAGCTCTCTCGCCATTTCTCTTGCACCATCCACTCTCACCTATAGGATATAAACAATTATTAATCAATACAATATTTGATAAAAATTCAAGAGTTGTCTCAGCAATCTCAAGGTACTGCTTATTATCTGTTAATTCGCCTGCTAAAAATAATGCTTCAGATAAAATAGAATTGGAATAAGTTAATTTATCTTCAAACCATTTCCAGTCCTCAGAATAATTATTCTTATACATATCGGCAAAATAATCTGCAAGCTCTTTTATCTT
>ERZ1292629.3178-Hain-H43-01um-R1-3178-length-12919-cov-4_pt1 | contig 12919 bp, 10 predicted proteins | sample MGYA00564399_ERZ1292629 | MGnify/ENA primary metagenome ERZ1292629 (study PRJEB36523, sample SAMEA6512636) | groundwater metagenome | collected 2019-01-08 | study: AquaDiva: Metagenomics assemblies of 32 groundwater samples | reverse complement strand
CTGGCGCCTGGATGGTCTCAGAACTATTTTGATTAATAGTCCATTAACTCTCTCGCCTCACTCGAAACCGTTACCTTACGATTTGCTGGGTCGCCCACTCCTTATATTCGTGATTAATCCGGTCAATGTGAACCCCACCAATAAACGGCGTGCTATAAGTGTGGTGTTTTCGGAGAAATTCTTCAATTTCGGCCATTTTCGGTTCGTTTGTTTTTATCATTAAAACCGCTTCGTTTTCTTCCTTGAGATCGTTCTCCCATAAATACACTGATTCAATGGGCCAAATATTAACACAAACCGCCACTCTTGCCTTTATAATTTTCTTTCCTAATTCTTTCGCCTGAATTACATCTTTACAGGTCGTATATATAAATACCATAACTATAAATTTTTAACGGCCTTTAGTACAAAATTTCAAACTCCAAGCACCAAATTCCAAATAAGCACCAAACATCAATGACTGAAACTTTGGAATTTTGATCATTGGAATTTATTTGTGATTTGTAATTTGGATTTTGTGATTTTTAGATCAGCGGTTCTGGTGTTTGCTCCTCTTCTTTTGGGGCGCCTCCTTTGCCCTTACCCTCAATAATTGCTTTTTCTTGAGCACTCCTGATAATCGTTGCTTCCTCTTCGGCAATTAATTTTTTCGCCGCATCGGCTGATATTGCAAATTTCCGGCGAGAAGATTCGATGATCTCTTTCTTAAATGACCCGTGAGGCGAAGGCATAACTTTTAAGGTTTCCGCGGAAAAGGGGTCATAAGATTCACCGTCAATCATCAATTTTATATAAAATTCCTGCATTCCGAGATTGATCATATCCTTGGCTCTAAATACCGGCTCCATTTCGCTCTCTAATTCCTTAGCATCCTCCCCGCCTACCCGAAAAATAATCATACTACCGACGTTCCCCAAGACAGCGGCTCTGACTCTCGGCAGAAGCTGGTGCATAAATTGATGAGCAATCGTAAGGCAGATTGCGTATTTACGGGCTTCGGACAAAATATTCTCAAAGGTTTCGGTAACGACATTATGGAATTCGTCAACATAGAGATAAAAATCTTCTCTTTCGGCCTCCGGCATTGCCGCCCGCGCCATACCGGCTTGTTTAATTTTCGTAATGAACATCGAGCCGAAGAAAGCGGAATTTTCTTCACCAATTCTTCCTTTTGATAAATTGATTAAAATTATTTTTTTGTTGTTAATGAGCCACTCTAAGTCAATTTTGTTTTCCTTCTGGCCGAAAATGTTCCGTAATAAAGGGTCGGATAAAAATTGACCGAGTTTGTTTACGAGGGGAATGATGGCGTCAGTATCGAATTTTTCGGACCAGTCCGCGAATTCAATTGCCCAGAAACGCTTGACCATATCATCTTCGATGTACTCGATCACTTTTTGGCGGTAATTGCGGTCAGTGAGCATTGAGATCATTCCCCGCATTGTTGCGTGAGGATAATCAAGAAGCGCAAGACAAGTGAATCGGAAAACGTGCTCAAGCCGGGGTGTCCAGTTCGCACCGAATTGTTTCTCCAAAACCTCGATCAACCCTTGGGTCAATTGATGCTTGAAAGCCGGATCAACATTGGCCAATGGATTAAATGAAGCCGGATAATCTTTGTCCGACGGATCGATAATCACAACATCCTCGATCCTACTCTCGGGTATAAAATCCAGCGTCGCTTCAATAACATCGCCGTGCGGATCAATAAGACAAAGCCCGTGGCCATAAGCGATGTCTTGCCGGATCAAAAGTTCAAGAAGTTTAGATTTACCGACGCCGCTCTTGCCGACAATATAGAGGTGGCGGCGCCGGTCAACCCGTTTCATTCCGAAAATGAATTTCTTCTCTTCAAGAGCGGCCACGTAATTTGTGCGCCCGACAAAAGAAACCTCCTCGGGCGGAATCCTACCATAAATCGGAAGTTCCGGAGGCGGAGGCGCATATTTAATTATTTGTATTTTACCGGCTCTGGGCATCCCTCACCCTTGAAGCATTGCTAAAGTCAGCAATGCTTGATTGCTTAAAAAGAGACCTTTTGTATTTATTGTGATATTCATTGAAGGGTTGATTTGTTTAGATTCCTGATGCTTCAAGGGTGAGGGATTAGAGAACTTCGATTTCTTTCAAGAATGCTTCATAGACTTCCAAAATCTCACGAGCATCGACTTCGGAAATCTTAAAATCCGGCATGTGCACTAATTCGTTGCGGACCCGGTGCACCCGCCAGAGTTTGTCCAGAGTCCTTAAGTCGTGGTTGTTCAATTTTTCTAAGCGGTCGGCCATGTGCTCCCCTTGAATGCCTAATTTCTTCAAAACGTCATCCACGAATTTATCAGCTTCAATGATCGCAATAATAAAAGACTGCGGAGGAGAAGAAATGGATTTTTCCAAAAGTGATTTCCATCTTTTCGCGACTTCTGGATCTTTTACTGCTTTCTTTTTCTTCTTCTTAGCCGCAAGCGATGGGTTGAATAAGAATTTTGGCCTAAACTCAAGTACTTTAACAAATACCCAAATAAAAGCGATGAACAAAACAACATCGAGGGTAATAATCACCGCTTTTACAAAGCCATAAATGCTCGGCCACGGCAAACCGATAAACCATTTAAACAAACCGACAAAAAAATCAGCAATTCCCGTCATTTACTTGTATTTTTCTATTTCTTCCTCTTCGCCGAAAATCGCAAGTCCCGACGGCGGACCTGCTTTGCGGCTTTCAAGACGCTTAATGTGTGGTGCTGTCAAAACCGCCGCTGTAGGGGGGTGAAATAGAGTAGCGATACCCTCCACGTTCATCTGAAACCTACGAGAGGAAAAATTCCAATTAAGAAGATAAGAGGTGATGAGACGGCCCATAAAGGTCTCGGGCGGGCACTCTCTCCGGAGATAATTGTAAAGAATCCGCTGTTTTTTATATTCATTGCGCCACTTTGGGAATATGTGCGGCCAGTTCCAAATTCTAGTGCGAGTGCTCACCGAATAATTTTGGATAAAACCGTTTAGATTCGAGATAGCATATTGATTGAAAACACCGCTTAAACCGCGCCTTGCAAAACTGTCATAGAAAATTGATTTTGGCGAAAAATAAACAAAACGGATCATGGTGTCGAAAGCGGGCTTTGCAAGATTATTTTCAACAGCTTCAAGAACGTCGGTCTGAACCGGCGACCGAGCAATCGGGATTTGCCTGCTACTGCTACCCTCTTCCGTCTCTCCGGCAGTTACGGTCATCGTTGCTGGCGTTTGTAATTCTTCGATTAATTTGTCCCATTTCCTTGCCCAATCATGAGCAGCTGGCGCTATTAATATTTGAACACCTACAACCTCTTCTTTCTTAACATTCGCCAAAAGCTCTATAAAGGTGGAGATGGGGTCAAGGCTCACTTCTTTTTTCTCCGTAACCGATTCTTGTTCAAAGTTAGGATAGGTTTTAATCGGATAAGCGTCGTCCCGGACCAAAACCATTTCCGATCCCCACATATCATAGTCTCGAGCATACGTTTCCGGAATATCTTTAGGCAGTTTATCAATATAGTCAGGAACTTCCACAAGCTCGACATCGGTATAGTAAGAAAAGAAAGCGGCTTCGATCAGGTTTCTTCTTTTAACCGGCACCCGGAGATAAAAATGTACTTCCCCACCGAAAGTTACAATTTCCAAACCGAACCAAACAGTAATCTCGCCATCCCAGTACTTTTCGCGGAGATCGCCCGCAACATTCCGAAGAGCATAAATAGACCGCAAAATTTGCTCCATGGCTTGGGGACTTTTTGTAATCTCACGAGGGATTCTCATTTCTAAAACGACCATCCTGAAATCGCTTTCTAAGCTTTTAAAAAGCTCCTGCCGCCAAAAAAGCCAAAGGGAGTGGAAAGCGGGGAACAAAATCAAAAACAGCCACAACCACCAAAGCTCTTTTATAAGCGCCACAAAATCAATGGGCGGAAGAAAAAGTACTAGAACACTGCCGAGTCCGACCAAAAATAAAAGCACCCAAATTTCTTCGTGTTTAAACAGTTCTTCAACGATTGAAACTAAGTGTCTCCAAAAATCTAAAAACATAGCTCGGGATTATATAAGTTTATTATAAACCGAGGCTCTTAAAGATTCAAAATTTGTATCTTCCTTTTCTACGCTTCCTTATGCATGTATCGGCCATCGTCCAGTCGCCCGAAATAACGCCGGTTTTGAAGGCTAAGCAAAACCGTATTTTCTTTCAAAAGTCTTTGATTCTGAACTAACTTAAGAATTTCTTCTGGGTGGAGAGGCCCGCGATCTTTCAGAAAACGCGCGATTACTTCCCTAACCGTTCCGGGCTCAAATCCATGTTCACGCAAAGCGTAGATACCTCGGCCAACCAGCACGAAACGATTGTCTTTGATTAATTCGTTATGGACTGTCTGGATGTGGGCGTTTTTTTTCTGAAGTCCCAAACGCGTAACAGCTTTCGCAATGTTTCCAAAATGAAGAGGTGTTTTTTCTTTTTTTAAGACAAGGTAGATTTTATCCCTGATCGTCTTCGGATCGATTTCGGGCCAGTCTCTTAAACCGACATCGCCAAAAACATTTACTCCAAAACACTTTGGAATAGAAAGAAAATCAGAAGCAGCAACTGGCGCCTCGGCCAAATAATCTTTTTCGTTAATTAGTTTTTCTCTGCCTTTGTTTTCGAAAAAATTAACTGTGTCTTTTACAAAATCAAAAAAATTTTTCTTTGTAGCGTCGTTAAGATACCAGAAGCCCCTAAATTCGTCATCTTCTTTATAGTAAAAAGGTTCTCCGGCGGCCAAAAACAAAAATCTCAACTTGTCATGAATGTTTTTTGCCGAAGAATGGGCAAATACATGATTAGTTATATCCCCTACTAAATAATCGTCCCTACGAACTCCCAGCGAATTCGCAAGATACGTCTTTGTGAATTCCAAAACATTCGCGGCTTTGTCTTTTACTCGGGGGGCCACCTTTCTTAAGCCATCTTCCTCAATTTGCCTTACTCTTTCGCGGGTAATACCCAAATCATCTCCGATTTCCTGGAGAGTAGAACGATGCCCCGAACGAAGGCCAAAACGCTCAGTTAAAACTTTCCTTTGTTTGGGATTAAAACCTGTAAAAAAATCCTCTATTAATTGGTCAATGTTTTTAAAAGCCATTGTACGGACTTTAGCACAAGTACTGAAATGGGTCAACCCCCACCTTAAACCGCCCCCTTGCCCCGCCACACGTAGAGCAATGGGCTTGCAACAAAGATTGAAGAATAGGTCCCGAAAACAGTGCCAAGAAGAACGGTCAAAATAAAGTAGAAAAGAGAACTGGGGCCAAAAATAAGCATTGCGAAGAGTACAAGAATGAGCGTCAAAGAAGTGTTAATCGATCGGGCAATCGTTTCACTAATACTCTGATTAATGATTTGAGACAAAACCAACCCCCTTCCACGATTTAGGAGCAGGTTTTCCCTGATGCGATCGAAAACAACGATCGTGTCATGCACCGAAAATCCCATAACAACAAGAAGGGCAACTATAAAATTGGTGTCGATCTCCACCCCAAGCCAATGCCCCAAGAAAGCAAGGAGTCCAGTTGGGATCGCCACGTCGTGGAATAAAGTGACAAGGGTCACAACGCCGTATTTCCACGATTTCACCGGTTCGGACACCTTCCTAAAGGCCCAAGCAACATAAAGAGAGATTCCGATCATCACAAAAATAAGGGCCCATAAAGACTTCTGCCTAAGTTCGCTCCCGACCGCAGGGCCGATACTTGAGAAATTTTCTTCTCTAACCACGCCCAACCCCCTCAAAGCTTCTAGATATTTCTGGTGGTCTTCTTCGCTTAAGTCTGGTAAACGGATAATGAAACTTTTTTCGCCTAAGTTATTGATTGAAAAATCCAGCGTCGGATTTGCTTCACTCAAAACTTTCCTTAAGTCGTCTTCGTGCAATTCTGACTGCGGAAAATTTACCTGCCACTTTGTTCCGCCCCTAAGATCGATACCCTGCTTCAAACCAAAAACAAGAATCAGAATCAAACTTACTAGAACTAACGTCCCCGAAAACCCAAAAAAATATTTTCTTTTATTTATAACGTCAATCATTGTTTCGTGAAAATCCTAAGAATTGTCCTTGTTACTGTAATCGCGGAAAACATGCTTACAATTACTCCAATAAAAAGTGTAAGAGCGAAACCGCGAACGAAACTCGAAGTAAAATAATAAAGTACGGCAGAGGTAATAAGGGTGCTCACGTTCGAATCTCTAATCGAAGTCCAAGCGCGCCGAAAACCTTCTTCAACTGCCGAGGATCTGCTCAAACCCTTTTTGAGTTCTTCTTTAGTTCGTTCGAAAACTAAAATATTCGCATCAACCGCCATACCGATCGAAAGAATAAAACCCGCAATACCGGCTAAGGTGAGTGTTACCGGCACTATTTTAAAGATGGCGAGAACGAAAGCGATGTACATGAGCAATGCGATCGAAGCAATAACTCCCCGGCCGCGGTAATAAAGCATCATAAAAATCATGACGATGATCGTTCCAATGATACCGGCAACAATTGCTTTCTTCAAAGCGTCGCTTCCGAAATCAGCTCCGATAGTTTGTTGATTAACGATTTTAACGGGAGCGGGAAGCGCACCGGCATTAAAACGTTCGACAATACCTCTCGCCTCATCAAGCGTAAATCGCCCGGTAATTTGGGCTTTCCCGCCACTGATTTTTTCCTGCACTATCGGCATTTCTATAAGCTCATCATCGAGAAAAATTGCGAGTGGCCGGCCTACGTTTTTCTCCGTTAAATCGGCAAAAATTTTTCCTCCCTCATCATTAAATTCAAGAAATACTTGGCTACCTCCCGTTAAATTATCAAAACCTAAACTTGCCCCCCTAACGTACCTACCGCTTAATTCGGTTTTTAAAAATTGCGGCGTGCTTGTACCGTTCTCTTTTACCTCTCTAAAATCCAGAAATGGCGTCTCGCCGATTTGCCGAATCGCTTCGGTCACGTCTTTAATGCCCGCAAGTTCAACGACCAAACGGCTTTTTTCGCCTGATTTTTCGATATAAACCCTTGGTTCGCTAACTCCAAAAAGATTGACTCTGCGTTCAATTACATCTCGAAGGCCTCTTACGACCGATTCCCGATCGCTCGCCCCAACTTCGCTCAAGTCAATTTCGTAGGTCAAAAAACTCCCGCCAGCCAAGTCAAGCCCCAGCTTCCAGGGCCGGGCATGGCTGATTTTTTGCCACAAAGGATCATAAGAAAAAAGCCCGGCGGCAAGAGCAAGGACGATTAGGAAAATAAAAACAAAAGTTAATCGTTTTCGATTCATTAATTAATCAATAGTATAATAAAGATAATGAAACATCAACTCACTACCATTGTTTTGGGGGAGGTTCCCAAAGCGGTTCGCGGAGAAATTTTTCCACCTCACGCCGTAAAGAAAGCTCCTCACTATTTTGAGAAGTCCGTTCCTCATCAACTAGCACTCGGCCAAGAAAAGGTAAATATAGGCGGGAAAGAAATAATTTTTCAGCTAAAGGGTTATCCGCCGGACATTCTTTTAATTCAGGCCTCGCTTGATGTGCCAAACATCTTTTCCTCTCAAATTCTTGATTTAGAAGATAAAATTTTTGCCGAGTCTTATAAAATTTTAAAAGACAGAGGGGGAAGTGAAGCGTGGAGCGAAATGTATTCGTTTTTTGCCGTCTCGGAATATGAAACTGACCCGGAACATTTTGTGAAAGAACACGCCTCGATCATTGCTTCTCTTCTTAAATCGGAAAAATTCAAGCTTGATGAAAAAGAAGTCGAATATACCCTTCAAACCCAAATAAAGTATGCGAATAACGATCTAACAATCGTTGATTGGGACGGGGCATTTCTTTTCGATCCCAAAGGTGACCACGAATCCTCAATTGAACTTTTAGTCCTTGCTAATCTGCAGCTTCTACGCCATAGAATTTTAGACAGACAGCTTGATGAACGCCTCGCAAAAACGGCCAAACTCACACGAGTACCATCAAGAAAGTTGTTTCTCTTCAAAAATAAGGAATTAAGCGAGGGTTTAAGGGAGGTAATCAAAAACAGAACGACTTCAATTTCCGAATTCCAAGTGTTAGAAAGAGAAATAAAACTCATCGGGGATTGGTATTCTGCCCGCCTTTATGATCTCGCGACCAAAAAATTCAAACTAGCCGAGTGGCGAATATCAATAAAAGACAAACTTGAGTCGCTCGAAGATATTTTTTCGATTGTAGCAGAAAATTTCAGTGTTTCCGGGAAAGAACGGGTTGAGTGGGTTCAAATAATCGGTTTTTTTATCCTTCAAATCGGCTGGTTTCTGCTCATTGTTCTTGAATTTTTTTATTTCACCCGATAACGAACTAGGTATTGCATTCCTCAATTTTGTAACATATGTTACAAAATTGAGGAGATAATTTCTACGTAAACATAAAAAACAGATATTGATCGTCTTCAAAAAAAATAACACCTCATTCACGATCGTGAATGAGGTGTTATTACAAAGAAAAGGCCCGCCAAAATAGACGGGCTTCTAAACTACAAACCTAAAATTACCTCTTTCCCCTTCTCATAAGCCAAATCAATAGTTCTCCCAACGTCTCCTCTTCTAAAACGAATTCTGGAGAGCGTTTTTACTCCTCTATCCAATCGAAATTGGACAATTTTTCCTTTATAAAAAAGTGCGGCCAATTCGAGTAGCTCGTCGAAAAGAATATTTGAGCCTTGATCGGGTAATTCAAAAAGATTAGACAACCACCACTCTTGAGCCGAGGGCCTATGATAGTGAGTCCGACTCCGAAAAACAAACACAGTATTACAGCCAGTTTCAAATAAAGATCTCACCCCCCACGCCATAGCATCAACATAATAAGATCCTTTATCTTCCGGGCCTTTTTGGACAAGAACGTTCTCAAAAATTCCTTGCGGACTTACTGCAGCTAGGATGATGTTTCTTAGAACTTCCGGATTCTCACGAATCAGTGAACTGTCGGTAGAAAAAAGTTCTGGTTGTCTTGTAGACCTATTAAAAGTGACTATATCCAGCGGGGTTGAGGATCCTACTATTTTTTGCATATCAAATCCCTTAATCAATTCTCGCAAACCCCTGTTATCAAAAATGTGTCCTCGACGCAAAAATATTCTGAGTAGTGTTTCGAAAGACCATAAGTCAAAAATAAAAGGAGATCCTCGACCCTCTATTGATTTTCGATAGGCCTCACTATCTTCATTGCTGTCTCCTCTCCAAATCAATTCAACGCCTCTCGAACCATACTGGAGATAGCCGGCGAAGTTCAGAGCCGCTACGGAGACTGCAAGCATCCGAAAAGGTACTATACCTACCTCTTCCATCGCTTTCAAATAACCTATCTGATCGACCCTTGCGAAAGCGCCACCAGTACCCAAAACGCCAACTCGACCGAGATCTCGCATGGACTATCACCCCCTCTTACCATTAAATGTTTTCTAAGATACCGCTTATATTTTAAAACTTAATGTCCGTTTGGGTCAAATAATTTTCCTCCTTATCAGCTTATAAACCTCCCCCACCCAAAGGACCAAAGATGTTATAACAAGAATAAAGAGAATTTCGGATAAATTGAGAGGAGTAAAATTCAATGCTTTTTGGAGGAAAGGAATATAAATTACGGAAAATTGGATACCCAAAGAAATAAAGAAAGCACCAAGCACGAATTTATTGGTAAAAAATCCCAGTTTAAAAACTGACATTTTTAAAGACCGCATATTAAAAATATTCCAAAGCTGGAATAACGCCATTGCGGTAAATGCTACTGTCCTGGCTTTTGTAATCCCCTCCGGAAGGAAATTATTAAAAAGGAATAGTGTCCCCGCCGTCATTAAGACGGCGATTATGAGAAGAAACGGAAGAACCTCTTTGGTTAATATCCTTTCTTTCTGGGGCCGGGGGGCATGGGTTAATTCATGATTGTGAGTTGGCTCGAAAGCCAAAGCCGGCCCGGATAACCCATCAGTGACCAAATTCAACCAGAGCAAGTGAAGAGGAGTAAGAATCAAAGGAAAACCGAAAAGAAGGGTACTTACAATCGTGATATCTTCTGCAACGTTTGTCGTGATTAAATAAAAAGCGGTTTGTTTTATATTTCTAAAAACTATCCTTCCTTCGAGGACAGCATTAATAATGCTTGCGAAATTATCGTCAGCCAAAACTACGGCGCTCGTCTCCCGAGCAACGTCAGTGCCAATCATTCCCATTGCGATACCCACATCAGCTTTTTTTAAAGCTGGAGCATCATTCACGCCGTCACCCGTCATCGCAACCACCTCTCCGAACTTTTGGAGAGTTTCAACAATCTTCAATTTCATTTGAGGCGTAAGCCGGGCAAAGATAAGGGTTGTTCTTACCGCCTCTTCGAAGTCCTTCTCACCGAATTTGAGCATATCTAAGAGTTCATTTTCGGAAAGGGCCACTTTTTCGGATTTTTCTTCAGGGTCAATGAGACCGATCTCTCTTGCAATCGCCACAGCGGTATTTTTATGGTCGCCGGTTTTCATGATCACTTTTATTCCTGCTCCTTTCGCTTTTTGAATCGCATCTTTTACTTCCGGCCGCGGCGGGTCGGCGATTCCTAAAACCCCCACTAAAGTGAGATTATCCACGAGATCGTGTGTTAACTCTTCTGTTTGAAACGGAACCTCATTCAAAGCCACCGCAAGAACCCTCATTCCAGAAGAAGCTAGATCTTCGGAACTATAGAGAAGGTCTATTTTTTCTTCGTGACCTATTTTTTTCTTCTCTCCTCCTTTTAAAACGAAATATGATTTTTCTAGTATCTGCTCAAAAGCCCCGACAACGTAAACGAACTTTTTCTCATGCTTTGTAAGCACCGCCCGGTATTTTTTGTTCGGATCAAAGGGTAATTCATCGATAACGTTTTCCGATTCAAGGATAGTGTCTTTCTTGAGGCCGGCTTTTTCGGCCAATATCGCGAGAGCTGCTTCTGTCGGGTCACCGATCACCTCGAAACGATCTTTGTTCTTTATAACCCTGCCTTTATTGCAAACCGCCGCAATGTGAAGTAATTCGAAAAGTGCATCATCTTTCGATGGATCTAAAATTTCACCGTTCTCGTAGAAAAACCCGTTGGGTTCCCACCCCACACCAGAGACAGAAAGGCGACGCCCTCGGGGTAAAATGATGCGCTCGACCATCATTGAATTTTGAGTAAGGGTCCCGGTTTTGTCCGTTGCAATAACGGTCACTACCCCCAAAGTTTCGACCGCAGGCAACCGCCTTATGATCGCTCGTTTTTTTGCCATCCTTATCGCGCCGATCGCAAGAACTACCGCCATCACGGCCGGGAGCCCCTCGGGAATGCCGGAGATGAGAGATGCAACCGAAAAAATAAATATATCGATAATGTAGAAACCGCGGATGAAAAAACCAATGAGAAAAGTGGTCACCGCTCCCGCGACTGCGATCATCGCCATTCCTAAGGCCAATTCTTTCGTCTTCTCTTCGAAGTGGCTGGCTTTCGGTTTTATATGAACGATCGACTCGGCAATTTCTCCGATCGCGGTTTTTAACCCCGTTGCCACAACGATCGCTTTCCCATATCCACGAATAGCGGCAGTAGACATCCAGATCATATTTGACCGATCGCCTAGAGGAACGTCCCCTTCCAAAATCTTAGTGTTTTTTTCTACCGGCAAAGATTCACCGGTTAAAACCGCTTCTTCGGTTTCTAAATTTTTTGCCTCGATGAGTCGGGCATCCGCCGGAACCCGATCCCCCTCTTCTACTAAAATAATGTCACCAGGAACCAACTCTATGGCTGGAATTTTTACAAGCTCTCTGTTTCTCCAAACCTTCGAATAAAAAACTAAAGATTTTTTTAGTTTTTGAATCGCGGCCTCCGCCCTGTACTCTTCAAAAAAACCGATAAGAGCATTTAAAAAAACCACTGCAAGAATTACGTAGACATCAATGAGGTGCCTCAAAACAAAAGAAAGGAGTGCCGCTCCCAAAAGTACGTAAATAAGAGCGCTCTTAAATTGTTTTAAAAAAAGTAAAATCGGGCTCGCTCTCCTAACCTCGGGTAATTTATTGAATCCTGCCTCTCGAAGGCGCTTTTGCGCTTCTTCCTCGCTTAACCCTTCGTCACTCGAACTCAAAGAATCAAAAATCTCGGAGATTTTTCGGTTATAAAAAAGTTCGGTCATCTATCTGCTATGACATGTCATAGTGTTTTTTAGTTCATTTATTCGCTAAAAATTCCACCCAAACGAAGACCAAATAAAATATGATGAGTAATAAACCTTCTTTTTTAGTGAGGCGTTTCTCTGATTTCATGAAATAAAAAAGCAAAATTGCCGACAAGACCATAAAGATTCCCGTTATATAAACCAGTCTTGCCGGAAATTCAAACGGTTTTATTAAGGCCAAAATTCCCACGATAATAGTTGCATCAGTAATAACGGTTCCCAAAACGTCACCTACGGCTAACGCGTCGTGTTTCGCTTTCTCCGCCTTGAAAGAGAATAAAAGCTCGGGCATGGTAGTACCTAGCGCAACAACGACAATCCCTACTAGAATTGGGTTTATCCCTAATTGATTTGCCAAATTCACCCCAAATTTGACGGTTGTATAAGACGAAAATAAAAGTACACCCAAGCTCAGAATCAAAAAAAGAGAGTTTCTAGCTACAAACTTATTATGATGTTCCCCACGTTCTTCTCTTTTCGAAAAAGAATTATTTCTCTGCAACAACCAGAAATAAAACAAAACGCCCGTTAAGATGAAGGCAATCCCCTCGATTCTCGAATAATAACCATCTAAGCCAAGTAAAATCGGGATTACTAAAACTATAAGATAAGGTGGCGCTTCTTTCAAAACTTCGCTCCTTATCTTTATCTCACGCGAA
>ERZ1292629.2610-Hain-H43-01um-R1-2610-length-14843-cov-5_pt2 | contig 12919 bp, 25 predicted proteins | sample MGYA00564399_ERZ1292629 | MGnify/ENA primary metagenome ERZ1292629 (study PRJEB36523, sample SAMEA6512636) | groundwater metagenome | collected 2019-01-08 | study: AquaDiva: Metagenomics assemblies of 32 groundwater samples | reverse complement strand
TACATGTGCATGCATCTTTTTGCGGTCGCGGCGACGACGTGGGCTTCCTCAGGGCGACGAAGGAGCGCGTCCTCATCGACGGCCACGACATCACACAGGGGCCCGCTGCTCAGATACCAGCACTCCTCACCTGAGATACGAACGAGATTTCCCGTAGTTATCGCGTGCTTGGACATCATCATGGCTCTCGAACAGGTAATCGTCCACTTCTACACAAGCGTGGTCTGCACCGGTTGGCATGTTGCAATCATCACAGTACCAAGCACCGTCAGGATCATAGTGCTGACACGATGTCTCATGCGTTCCAGCGATCCTCTTGGATCCTAGATCGTCAGGGCATTCACACATGTTCTTTCTCTTTCACAAAAGATCACCTTGAATGCTTCTAGCATCGCTTCTGCCTCGATGTCGTTGTTTGGACAGCTTGGAGCAACCTGAGAGAGGTGATCCCAGATCGCCTCAATGACAGCGTCTTCATCACTGTGTTGGAAACCCACAGTCTTCAACCGTTCAACAACGTTTGCGTTGAGCCCCCAGAGAACACAAGCAATGTAGTTGTTGTTCGCTGGGTGACCGTATCTTTCTACTTGTTTGTTCCACTCAACAACGTAACAGTTTTCTTTCATGGTTCATCATACCAAACTCGGAAGAACAGTTCACCTCTGTTGGTGCCACAGTCAGTTTACTGTACGAGTCCTGCGGCGAGCTACGACCAGAGTCGCTCGCTCACCATCATCACCGAAGATCTCTCTCACAAGTTGTTTTTTCACAAAACCAGTTCCAGATCATGCTCGTAAAGCGTGCGTGTTCTTCCCTCAACAAACACATCGACGAGCCCCATGCCAACGCGGTGTTCTACGACGAGCCCAACAGCTCCGCAGCAGAAGACGGTGTGCTTAGAGCACGCACACTGTCCATCACATGCTCTCCATCTGACTATGACAAGAGATGATGATAATGTTGGTACAACACGCCGCCAGACCAGCGCGTGTTCGCCGGGCTCGGGGCATTCCACACAGCAGCAGACAAGATTCGCTTGGCGCTCACGTCGCTTGGCTAGAACAAAGCGTTTGCTCTTCTCCATGGTAAGAATCTACCACAGAGAGAAGAGCAAGTCACTCTGGTTGGTACAGGATCAGTCTAGGCGGGAGAAACAGTGAGCGGGAGCGTTGAAGAACTCCCCTGCGAAGACATTCAAGATCCAGTGTTCGTCGATCATCTTCACAGAGACAACAAACACGAGCTCGTGCGCTGCAGACCAGAGCACTTCCTGAACCGGGAGAGCGAGCTCTCCCGGTTCAAAGACTTTGCACTTCCTGCAATCTATCACTATCACTTGCTGCCCAGTGGTACGAAGACAAACCCCAAGACGACGACAGTGACCACCGTCACGAGGCCCGAAATGACTCCGTACTCCTTGACCGCTTGTGAACTTGAACACTCCATCGCGCCGAGGCTGACCAGCGCAGCTCCGAGTCCCACGCAGACCAAGACAAGCGCTGCGAACCAGCCAAAGACGCGCTTGACCAGCGAACCGATCAAGCAGCGCTAGCCGGTGAACACTCGACTACGGCAGCTTGCGTGGTCTGCTCGCTGTCGTTTGCTGCTTGCTTCCGTGGGGCTGCGTTCTGGAGCATGATGCTCGGGACTTCTTCGAGGGCACGGTGAGCCCGGTCCACACTCTGAACGAAGAGAGGATCGTGGAGCCCGTTCTTCTGTGCATCGACCTTGAGCTGGTCCAAGCGCCGTAGCAACCCTTGAGCACGCTGAGAATAGTAGCGTGCAACGCATGGAACGAATCTCTTCTCTTCTTGCTTCTTCATCTTCATAGTGTTATTCCCCCACCTGGCACTCTGCCAGGTTAGAAGATTCTACCATGGATTCATCCTCAGTGGCACCGTCGTTCTGTTCGATCGGTGACAGCGTAAGCTCGGATGCGTAGCAATACGCGATCTTCCCATCATCGCATTCCACGTACACTCGCAAGCGCTGGGCTCTGACGACGGTGCCACCAGCGCCAGCTGACTTCCCAGCGAGGATCTTGACCCGCACGCCCTTTGTGAACTTATCCATGCAGCCGCTCGAGGCTGCTGTAGCCTTCTTTTTCTTGAGAATGGTCAACTGCTCGAGCAACTCACTGAGTTCCGTATCTGACATCTTTTCTGCACGATCGATGATCTTCTCTTCCATGGGATGTAATTCCTTCCAAGTAAGACTCTACCACGGTCTTTTATGTTTTACACTTCACTGCTCACAGAAGAATGCTGTGTCTGCTGCAAACACTGAACCGTCAGGACCGACGAACAGCGCTCTCAGCACGTTCAACGATCGCTCGTGGACAATGCGTTCTTTCCGCTCAGTGCGGAAGAACATGACTACCTCACCCTCGCTGACACAGACCTTCAGCGAATTCTTGTTACCGTAACTGTAGTATTGGGTCAGAGCTAGGTTCGTCTCGATCGTACCGTCTGGCATGATAATGCCTTGGAGGATGCGAGGATGACCAGAGAACTTGAGGAGAGTGCCAAGAGACCAAGAAGGCAGTTCAGAATAAGGATCGATCTCGTGAGAGCCTTCCTTACTGGTGTACGCTCCGCTAGCGTTCTTTGAACGGCGGACTGTTTGCCTTTGCCTTGAACCTTTCACTAGTCCAAGGTACCACACTCTCCAACGAGAGTCACCGGTGTTTCTTAGGGAACACTGCCAAGTCTGCTGCTCGTCCGTGGAAAACGCTGCAGAACCCGTGAGACTGGAGAACGCGGAGCACTGTGCGAAGCTCGCGGCCACTGAAGGTCATCGCCTCATCGCCGAGCTGGACGTTCAGCACTGTCCGGTTGGTGTTGCTGTTTGTCACGCAAGAAACAAACACGCCCGATTCTCGCCTAGACGTGTAAGTTTCTCGAACGTTGGTGAACAGCCGTTGCGAGGCGATGTGAGCGTTCTTGTTTGTGTTTTGCGGTGTTTTCTTCTTTTGTTTCCTCATACAGAGGAATCTACTCGGAGGAACTCTTGGTGTACACTCAGCTCGAACAACTTCCACGACACGTTTGGGAGTGAGCCTTAAGGTACTTCATGGCATGGCGTCCGATGAGCACCTCTTTCTTCTCGATCGCGAGCCGAGCCCACCTTGGGCAGTACTCCAACCTCTTGGCAGCGTTCAGGATCTCTTGGAAATGCTCTGACGCAAGCCCTCCGACTGGCGTATCCAGCTTGAGACTGAGCGTTTCATTCTTTGCGAAACGTTCGTCGGCTTTCGCTCGACCCGAGCTTGGGTTGAACATGTCACGTGGCGAACAGAACGCAAACGATGCTTGCGTAGCACCAGTCTGTTCATCGATGCTGACTTTTGCGATCGCTCGCCCAAATCCCCTTGGAGTGTAAAACCATGCGTAACGGTAGAAGTCTCTCACTTGTTTCCTCCGTGCACGTACCAAACGATGTTTCCAACCAAACATACAAGAGTGCATGTAGGATCGTTTGCGGTGCAGTTATGCCCGCTAGCAACAACAAGGATGATCTCGTTGCTTGCACCAATGATAAGATAACTTGGTTTCTTCACTCTTGTTTCTTTTCCAACGAAATGACCGTGTCAGTGGTGTCGAACAGCAGCTTCCTCCCAGGCACGATGGCGTACGCTCTCCTGATCACAGAGCTCTGGGGGGCGCAGCACTCTCCGTCTGTGACGATGAGGAGCGCGTCCCACCTGCCCTTGTTCTCGGGTGCACCGACGAACTGGGTGGGTGCATCAAAGTTCGTCCCTCCACATCGCGTTCGCTTGAACTGCGAGAGCGCTTGGCCTTTCCTCCACGTGAACAGGCTCTCTCTGTCCACTTCAGTGTCGAAAGCCACCACATCGATGGTCACGTGCCTGGTGAGAGACGAAAGCTCTCCGCTCACGAGCGAGAGAGAGGCATCATCGACAGAGCCGCTCTGGTCCACCGCGATCAGCAGCTTTGCGAGGTACCCTCGCTTCACTCCTGGGTGGATGTACGGGTATCGCTTGTTGATCTTCTTGATCGACTTTGCGCGGTCTCCCCTCAGAGAGAACCCCACGAACTGCCTCAGCACCGCTCGCCAGTCTACGGTGTTCGAGACGAGCTTCCTGATCTCTTCCCGCGTTGAGGCTGGGATAGAACCCCACCCGTTGCTCGTGGAATCTGCGTGCCTGACAGCACGCTCTACGAGAGCCTTGACCCTGGTCTTGATGCGCTCTCGCGCCTCTTCGCTCAGAGAGTCCCACAGATCGTGGTCATCGAGCGGGACGATGCCCAAGCCCATCATACCCTCACCGTGCTGCTGAGCGACTTCCATGAGCCTGTCGAAGTACCACTCGCTGGCTTTTCCGACCGGGAAGTTCTCGATCAAGTCAGCGAGCGCTGTGGCCGCTTCTTTCTGCTCTTTGGTGAGCTCGTTCTTCGGGTCTTGGTCGTACTTTGGCCGTAAGCCCGGGTAGAGCCCGTCGGGCAGAGTAGCTTCATGGTCACCTTTCCCGTAGCTTTCGACGATCAGAGAGTTGATCGCCAGGTCTGTCGCGATGTTCCAGACGTAATGGGGCTCTCGTCGGCGGCTTGTGACATGTTCGAAGACAACGTGGTACAACTCGTGCACCAGGATCGCTTTTACCTGGAGCTTGGTCTTAGGCGCCATAAACTCCGGGTTGTAGTACATCGCGAGCTCATCGTAGACCGGATCGTACGCAATACCCGCAGTGGGGATGTCACGCGTTGGGACCTTGCGGATGTACCACGAGAGCGCTGCGAAGAACGGGCTCTCTTGGATCAAGCTGACCACGTGCACGTCGATCGGGAAGATCGCTTTTGCTTCTTCGCGGTTGATCGGCGAGGGCATCCGCTTGTGGTTCGAGGAGACCGTGATCCGAGTCTCTTCTCGAGGGGGAGAAATTTCTGTTTCCTCTGAGTTGTCCATCTAGGACAATCTACCACAATGACCTTTGACGGTCACTCGAGTCTCTGCAGCTCCTTGAACTCTTTGTTCTTAGAGCGCTTTAAACGCTTGTCACGGTGCTTGCGTGCTCGCCGCTGCAAGGCTGCAAGAGCGAGCATGCTGCGGCGCTTTGGCAGCTTGACGATGATCGGAGGCTGTTTCTTCTTCACGGTACCACTCAGAACATGTAGCTGTACCACTCTTTGGTGCTGTTGTCCCAGTAGTACCCGTACTCGTCATCGTCGGTCCCAGCCAGGATGACGATCTTCTTGTCACCGACAGTAACAGCATACTCATCCCAGTTGTCGGCTAGCAACTCGGTGAGCTCGGGCTCATTCGTCTGATCTGGTGAATCCATGAACCAGATGATTTCCAGATCTTCTTCGCTGTCGAGCCCACGAGCAGAGACAGCTTCTGGAACGATCCTCTCTAGCGTCTCCAAAGTGATGTACTTGAGCCTCCCATACCCATTTTTCCCCACCGTGTAATCAATCTGATCGTAGCTTGACAACGGAACAGGCTTCGTCTCTGGTTGGTAACACTCGAGTCTTCTCAAGCTGTGACTCATCTTTGGTGTTGCCTTCTTTCTTACGTCGATCGAGAACGGATCGAGACCTCGAACTCCATGCATGCTGTAGTACTCACCAGCAGCTTTCTCTCCTGCCTCACGGGTGTTTTCAGCGTCTACTTCAACCTCAGGCAAATCGAATCTCTTGGGAGCTGACGCAGTGTAGAGGATCTCTTGGATCAACCCGCGGAGTGTGCTTGTTTGCATGACATGTAACTATTGCGCTACGTTTATCTCTTGCGTGGAACGACCTGCTCGAGCTGCGCCGGCAGCCGGCCTTAGAGCGTTGCGCGCGCGGCCGTTTCATCCACACGCACGCAGAACAACCGCCAAGCGAGGCGTTCGCCGCTCGCTCCGAATCGAGTTTCATCCACACGCACGCAGAACAACCCTTCTTCGTTTGTGTAAGTGAGCTTGTCCCCATTCACCTTGACTGCAATGCAGAGCCCACTGCAAGGGACCCATGTATGGGTAAACCATGACCAGATCATTTCATTTGGATCGACAGGTACACCTTTTGTTTGGTACACCCACTCGAACAAAGAGCCTTTCTCGATCATGGTCTGATCATACCATGGTTCAAGAGGAAAATTCACTGCCTAAAAAACCAGCTCGATCTCGTGTGGGTACAACCAACCGATCCGGTTGTCGCTCGTCAAGACAAACAGCCTCACGCTGTACGGTCCGTTTTTGCGATCAGATCTGATCACAAAGACAACAGAACCTGCAGCAATGTGCTGCAGGCACCCCCCCAGCATTGTCGGATAAGGAACGCGACCGAGCACTGCTACGAAAGAGCTGCCTGGGGGGGGCTGTACGGGAGCAGCGCTATGCTCGAGGCTCGCGCTTGCCAGAGCTTCTTACCGCTCCAGATCCAGCAGGTCACGAAATCGAACGCTCCCTCTCGAGCGTCTAGAATCTCTTCCGAGATCTCGACATCGATCACGATCCCTCGAGCACCTGAGAAGGGTGAGAACACACGCGTTCCGTTAAATGTCAAGCGAGCGTGTGCTCTCGCATGCTCAAGCAACACGTGTCGGGTGTTCATCAGACCACTTTCTCGCGGATCCCGGTCTTACCAACCGACAACACGTACTCTCTTCCGGCCGGCCCGAACCTATTCTTGGTGACCACGAAGAGCCGCTCGCCAGAAGTAGGAGACCTCTTATCTTCGTCGAGCTTCATGACTACGTGGGTGTCTACCACGTGTCGGATCTTGTTCTTGCCCTCGAACTCTCCCCACTTTGTGACCTGCCCTAGGAGGAAAGCCATCGCGTAGGTCTGCTTGCAGTAGTCGGTGACGAGCTGAGTCACGTTGAGAGGCGTGGCAGTGTTGGTGTACCCGTTCTCGTACCGCCCATCATCGTGGGACTGTATCGAGTCGACGAATAAGAACAGATCCTTTCCTGGATTCTTCGCTCGCAACTCTTCTGCTCGCTCGAGAACCTTGTCGATGCAAGGCTCGTCCCCCGGCACGAAGCCGTGCTTCAGGCCCAACCTGGTCACGACTTTCCTGACTTGGAACAAGCTCTCTTCACGGGTGTTGTACAGAGCAACATGACCAGCAGCAGTCACGGCATCGGCCAACATCAGAGCAAGAGTAGTCTTGCCCATGCCACCCATCCCAGTGAGCAACACCACCTGCGACGGAGTGATACCGTCTCCGCCGAATGCATCGTCCACGAACGAGACACCGGTCCTCACGGACCGGTTGAGCTGCTCGGGAACGTCGATCTCCATGACGTTCATGTAGTTTTTACCGATGCTGTCGAGATTCAGTCTCATTTAACCTCCTGAGGGTAACAAGGTACCACACGGAGCTCTTTGGGTCACCCTCTGTTTCATGGATCCCTTGACTTTTGGAACCCCTGTCTCATCTACGTGCACGCAGAAAAATCGATCCCCCACGAGAAGATACCACGAACCGATCAGTCCCATCCCAATCCACACGCACGCAGAACAACCCTTCTTCGTTCATGAACGTGAACTCTCTCTCGTTCACTTTGATTGCGAAGCAGAGCTCACCGCAAGGAACCCACCCAGACGCTTGATCAGACCAGATTTCCTGGCCTAACTCAACGGGCGTACCGTCATTGTACGTCCACTCGAACAGAGAACCTGTCTCGATCGTGGTTTGATCATACCATGACTCAGAGAACAGTTCGCTGCTTGCAGAGACAGCTGTGAATCACAGGACTGTGTGTGTTACCTTTGTACTGAGGTCAAACAAAATGGTGCTTGGTTCGCTCGTCAGGCTTCGCAGGAGATACGAACTGTCGCTTCAATCCTCAGAGATCCTGGTCGTCTTGCAGCTGCAGACAGAAGACTGCTACCTAATCAGAGTCTTAAGCAAGAGCGGCAAGACTTACCAGTTCCACAACTTGTTCGTAGAGCCAGTAGACTGCAAGCAAAGACGAGAGTGAATCAGAGTCTCAGGTATGGTACACTTTGATAAGGTGAGGTAAATCAATGAATTTTGGAACGTTCTTCGAGTGTGCATCAAGGATGCCCGTGTGGCAGTCGATCCTCCTCCGCGGAGACCACGGGATCGGCAAATCTCAGATCGTGTACCAGCTCGCAAAGCACTTCGCTCTCCCTGTAGTCGAGCGGAGGCTCTCGCAGATGAGCGAGGGTGACATGATCGGGCTCCCGAAGCTCGACAACAACGAGACAAAGTTTATGCCGCCCGATTGGTACGTCCGTTGCTGCAAGGAACCGTGTGTCCTGTTCCTCGACGAACTCAATCGTGCAACGCCAGAGGTCATGCAGGCTGCGTTCCAGATTGTCCTGGATCGCACGCTCAACGGACACGTTCTCCACCCGGGAACGCGGATCTTTTCTGCTATCAATACCCACAGCAGATACAACGTAAACATGATGGACCCGGCGTTGCTGGACCGCTTCTGGGTCAGCGAGCTGGAACCCACGACTGACGATTGGCTCGCTTGGGCAAGAACAACCAAGGTGCACCCGTTCCTGGTCGATTTCATCGCACAGCAGCCCCGTTGGTTGGACACGGCTGGCAAGAACGTAGACTACGACAAAGTCCAACCATCCCGACGTTCGTGGGAGCGGGTGGGACAGATCCTCGAAGCAAACAAGCTGTTCGACTCGCCCGAGAACGAGACGTTCTACTCCCTCAGCATGGGCCTGATCGGAGTCGAGGCTGCAGCGGCGTTCAAGGACTTCGTCATGAAAATCGACCGCCAAGTCAGTGCGGAAGACATCCTCAACAAATGGTCTCCGGCCCTGCAGGTAAAGATCGAGGGGTTGGGACAAGAGAGGTGGAACGTCTGCATCGAGAAAGTCGGCGAAAAGCTGGCTTCGTTCCCCGAAGACGCCAAGAAGTCTCACGTCACCCCGAAGCAAGCCAAGAACTTGGCAGCGTTCATGAAGATGCTCCCGGGCGAGCTCCGCATCGCACTCTGGTCGAAGATCGCAGTATTGGGTGCAAAGCAGATTGAGACCGTGAAGGCGTGCCATGTCGAGACCAAAGACCTGATCCTCGAAGTGTTCAACAACCCCGCTGACGTCGAGAAGCTGCAGAAAGCCCAAGAAGAGAAGGCCAAAGCAGCCAAGAAGTAGCAATGCTGGCTCAGATTGCTAATCGCGAGAAAGGGCATTGCTTTGAGATCAGAACCGTAGACGGTACTCGAGTGCGGTTGTACTGCAGCTGTGAAGCGGACTGGGTCAACGACAACACAGTAGCGTTGGTGATAACCATCGACCGTTTCTGCGATAGCGTCCAGATCTTGGTTCCGGATAAAGGCAGCTTCTTGGTACCAAGATCCTCTCTCACAGAGATCACGTAGATCTCTCGCTCACGCGACAGACGTGGCGGGAGACAAGCAGAGCGACTCGGTATCGCGTAAATCGCGGGCACGTAGAAGCTCCAAACACCCAAAACAGTTTGCTCGCACGGTAACGCATCGTACAGGTCCATCGTGCGACGAGCGGGTCGCGCCGTCTGGGTTGACTAAAAGTACCACGCGATACGACGCACACGAGACCGCCCGATCGCGCGAGAGTGAAACACACAGATCAATGTGGTATGTTGGTCTCTGTGGAACCAGGAACTCTTGGGGTGTTGAATGGCGACATCGTCGTCGTTTACACAGAAAACACGACGACTACAGCTGCCTCGTGCTCGTTTACGGGTGTTCAACAATGGCTGTGAACAAGGGATCACTCACGTTGACCCAGGAGGGACTTTCAGCTGTGCAAAAGGAAAACCCCTTAAAGTCAGGCGAAGAACGATCGTGGGAACTGCGAGAGGGCTCTGTGAAGCTCGAGGCCTGGCATGGTCAAACACCAAAATGAGTGTCCTGTGCTAATTTCTGTCAAACACGGTGTAACGTTGGGTTTGTTCAGCTCAGACAACAACCTATTTGGAGCTGCGATTCGGGACGCTCCTGCGCGTGGCACCAGAGAAGAGATCGACGAAGGGGACACCTTGTTCGTGCTCAATGACGATGCGCGGTCCACCGTCGTAGTCCTCACAAAGAACTGCACGGTCGGTTGGCTCTGGAAAGACGAGGTCTCGTGGTGGTGATCGGAGACCTGATCTGCGTTGCTCAGACCACGCTGCTCGGGTACCTTGGCCCGGGCTGGCAGGCGGACATAGAGAGAGCGTCTAAGTACGATGAGACGCAGATCGAAGAAAAGCTCTGTAAAGAAGATCTCGTCGCTGTGATAGCACGAGGAAGGTAGGTAATTACGGTGAGCTAAAATCCAAAAGGTCCGAGGTTCTCGTTTGCCTCACAGGGAAAGGAAGAATAGGATGGGTGTGGTTGAACGAAGTCAAAGCAATCCCTTTGCACCCGGAGACCTAGGTCTTATCGTTCGCAGAGTTCAATTTGGTTATGTTGGACCGTGCTGGCAGACAGACCTAGACAGAGCGACAGACTTCGACGGAGAGAACGAAAAAGTACTTCAGGAAGAAGAAATTGTCGGTGTTCTCCATCGAGGAAAGTGCACGTGGTGCCGCCCCGTGAAAAAGATAATCGTGTGCATCACAAATGACGGAACGATCGGCTGGTTGTGGGAAGACGAAGCTGAACCAGTTGAGTAACAACAAATATGTTTTCTCCCTCGGGGACTTGGTGTTACTTCGGCTAGCCGGATACACCAATCCCGAACCTCTTCCCTCGTTTCGCTTAACCCCAGCGTCTTTTTCGTTGTTCTACCCGCAGACAACAACAGTCGGGCTAGTGATCTACGTTGACAAAGAACACATGCTGTGTCTGTGTTTCACCAAGAACAAGTTTGTGCGTGCAAAAAGAAGATGAATCGCTACCCAAGAACGGTGATACAACCGGGAGACATGCTCAGCGTGGGAGATCTCGTAGAAATCCAGATAAACATCATCTGGACGCAAGGGAACAGCGTCTTGAAAGGCTCGATCGCGATCGTGTGCCTGCTCGCGCCACTGACTCTCTTAGTCCAAGAGCACTTGGTGCAAGGGATCTGGAGCGTCTGGTACAGGAAGGTACAGAGCCCGTGATCACGGGCGTTGTCCGCTGCAGGGCAAAGCTGGGTCAGCTGCCCGAGCCCAACGATGGAAACTGGACGATGACGATGGTAGAAGAAGTAGAAGAGCCACTCTCTGAGGGAGACTTGGTGTTTATCCTGCGAAGAAACCCTTCGCTGGAAGGCTTGCCTCACTTGGGCACGATCGTTGTCTGTGTCTCAAGGGTTGGGATCGGCTGGCTTTGGGAGAAAGAAGTGCAAGAGCTTTTGTGAAGCCCGGAAACCTCAAGGAGATCCCGCCTGGTGGTATGTTTGGTATGTTAAGCGGGTCGATTGTTTTTGTCGTTTCTGTTAAACAAGTCGAAAGCTTGTCGTACACGGTGGTGACAGTCTTATCACCAACGGGACATCTATCGCTCTGGGCGTGCTTTGTCTAAGAGAGTGTTCAGCATGGGAGATCTCGTAAAAGTCCAGGGTGACATCTTGACAAGAGTCGGGATCGTTCACAAGGGATCAGTTGCTCTCATCGTGGGGGAGCAAAGAGAAACGTTTGGGGTCGCAGAGCTCTTAACAGAAGATGGGTTCGTGGTCGCTGTGTTGTGGACTTTGGAGGTCAAAGAACTGTGAGAGCTAGAACACGAGCTAGAAGTCGGGTCCGGGAACACGAAGTCTACAAGTTCATTTCTATGAACTCCTCGTTTGCTTGGGACACTGTCTACACAGGATGGTAAAAAACGGGCAGCTCCGCGCAGTCAACGATCCCGGAGGGATGCCGGTCTGGCTAAAGTACGCCGGTCTCGTTACACCCGATCGGTTACCGCACGGGACGGTCTTCCTGGTGGTGAACGACCGCGACCAAGTGTACGCGACAGGCGTCGTTGTCGTAAAGATACTGGCTCTCTTAGGGATCTGGGTGCTGTACAGGAACCACGTTGCTGAGTCTTCGCAACAGATTTATACCTCTAGAGTAACCAAGCAGAACCCTTGCGCCGGATCAGGAGGTATACTAAATGAAAGAAAACGCAAGATACAGTGATCTGGTGAAGCTCAGAACAGCGATCAAAGAATTCGACTTCTGCGGGACAGTGAAAGCGGGAGACCTGGCGATCTTTGAAGAAGGACCCCTGGCCCTCGTGCTCGTGCCTGCCAACAGCGACACCATTCGAATCGGAGTCTTGATAGGGAACAAGGTAGTGCTCGCTTGGCCAGAGCAGCTCAAAAAGACAACGCAGTGAAAAGAAGAGGCTCTCTGCACCCAGGAGACTTGGAGGTGGTAAAGAAGCCCATGAGACGCTCGTGCTATTTGACTGGGACTGTTGTTATCACAGTGTGTCTTTCAGAGATGGTGCTAGCACTCACCCCCAGCGGAGATACGGTGTGGATGTGGACAGACCAGGTCACAAAAGCGTAACAGAAGGCATCTCAGAGGAAGACTTCTTGCATGCAGGAGACTTGGGGGTGCTGAAGTTCGGAGTGTACCCTGCACGGGTCGGGACCGTAGTCCTTATCGTCGCCGACAGAAGAGGGCTGACAGAAGCTCTAGTAGACGGAAGGATCGTCCTGTGTTGGCAGCACGAGCACGAGTTCGATTTTCGTAAGGGTACCGCGTTCTTCCAGATAGACTGCGTGTACGCTCTTGTCGATGGAGTGATGGTCGTGTTATGGGCTCATGAGATAAGAAAATGGTGAAAACACCGGCACGGTGTTAAAAAGGCTCCTGGAGAGACTAGCTGAAGAGGTATTAAGTCAGAGCCTTCACACAAGCCCCTTTCCCTCTTTCCTCTTTTACAGCCTCTCGCGCCAGTCTCCCTTTCGTGCTTCTCTCAGATCCCCCTGTAGGTCTCTCTGTGGGCAGCCACTTGTCGAAGAGTTTTGTTTCTGTTGAGTCTGCAGACTGCGAAGGCACAGCTGGAAGTGGGTTGTCTGGGTGCTCAAGCC
>ERZ1292629.996-Hain-H43-01um-R1-996-length-29886-cov-6_pt1 | contig 12922 bp, 15 predicted proteins | sample MGYA00564399_ERZ1292629 | MGnify/ENA primary metagenome ERZ1292629 (study PRJEB36523, sample SAMEA6512636) | groundwater metagenome | collected 2019-01-08 | study: AquaDiva: Metagenomics assemblies of 32 groundwater samples | reverse complement strand
GGTGTTTTGATGAGCGAGCTGAATTTCTAATTCCTTAGACGGCCACAGACCATAAAAACCAATGCCCGCACGAACGGCATCTAAATGATATTTTTTATTTATTAAAGTGGCGCCGGTAGCGGCAGCATGTCTAACTAAATTTTTGTAGCCGGCTTTTTTGAAAAATTCAACGGCTTTTTCGAATTTATTTAATTGATTATCGGTGTAAGTTGGATAGTTAATATCTTTAGCTGAGGCGAAGTGGGTGTAGAGACCAGCGCATCGCAAATCGCTAATTGCAAATCGCGAACGGAGAAATTTAATAACTTTGGGGATGTCTTCGAGAAAGAAACCTTGGCGGTTCATGCCAGTATCAATCTTTATATGAAATTCAGGAGGATTTTTAGTTTGAATAAGATGCTTTAGGACTTCAAAATTAGAAATCGAAAGAGTAATTTTTTTATCGGCGGCATCTTTGGCGAGTTCGGCTAAAGTGGGACCTAAAACCAGAATAGATTTTTTAATACCGTCTCGTCTTAGTCGGAGGCCTTCCACAAAAGAATCCACGCAAAAACCGTCGATAGGAAATTTTTCAGCCAACTTAGGATAGACGGTGATGCCGTGGCCATAGACGTTTGATTTAACCACTGACCAAAGCTTAACTTTGGGACCGGTAATTTTCCTTAAAATCTCGGCATTTTTTCTCGCAGCGGATGCATTAATTTCAATCCAAGTACGAAATGTTCCGAAGGAATTAAACTGGCCGCTAATTTTTAAACCCGATTTCTTTTTTGCCAACATAGTCCTGTAAAATTTTGGGAATTTTGATTTTGCCGTCTGGAGTTTGAAAGTTTTCGATAATCGCCAAAATAGGCCGCCCGGAAAAAACGGTTCCGTTTAGAATGTGAACAAAGTCAGGTTTTAGGTTTTCCGCCTTCGCCTGAAGCTGCGGACGGACACTGGAGGTGTTTCCTCCAAAGGAGGATCCGCCTTTGGCGGAAGGTGTTAGGGATTTGTAACGAGTGTTTAACCCGCGGGCTTGATAGTCGGTGGTATTGGAGCAAGAATGGGTTTCGCGATATTCGCCCTGACTCGGAAACCAGGCTTCGATGTCAAATTGGCGGGCGTCGGCAAAAGTCATATCGCCGCTGCAGATTTCAACCACGCGATACGGCAATTCAAGCGTCTGCATTAATTTTTCCTGTAAGGCCAGCATTTTCTGGTGTTCTTTTTCCGAATCCTCGGGTTTGGAGAAAACCACCATTTCAACTTTGTCGAATTGATGCACTCTTAAAAAGCCTTTGGTGTCTTTGCCATAACTGCCGGCTTCACGGCGGAAACAAGTTGAAAAACCGACATAGCGTTTGGGCAAGTCAGCTTCACTTAAGGTTTCGCTCATATGATAGGGACCAATAGAGTGTTCAGAGGAGCCGACCAGATAAAGATTATCTTCAGGAAGATAGTAAGCATCTTTTTCCGCGATAAATTTTTGTTTACCCATAGCTTTCATAATTTCGGGCTTTACCAAGACCGGCGGCAGGATGGGCGAGAAACCCTCTTTAACTAAAGTTTTCATAGCCAAGTCAATAAGCGCGAATTCAAGCAAAACAGCTTCGTTTTTGAGATAGCCGAAACGAGAACCGGAGATGGCGCCAGCTTTTTCGGTGTCGATTAAATCCAGTTTTTCGGCGAGAGTTGAGTAGTCGCTGGGGTTTTTAAGGTCGGGCTTGTCCCCCACTTCGCGGAGAACTTTGTTGCTTGATTCATCTTTGCCAACCGGAACATCTTCAAACGGTAGATTGGGAAATTCCAAAAGCAGAATATCGCGCTTGTGGCCAGTTTTTTCCAAATCCTCGTTTAAGCCAGAGATTTTTTCTTTGAGTTTTTTGGCCTTGGCCACATCTTTGGCCTCACCGGCTTTTTTCTGTTCCGCCCGGAGATTTTCGGATTCTTGGGTTAATTTTCTCCATTTTTCATCCAGCGCCAAAAAGTCGTCCACTAATTTGGGACTTATTCCTTTTGACTTAACCCCGAGTTTTACGCGGTCGGGATTTTCGCGGATGAGTTTGATGTCGAGCATGTATTTAGAGATAATACCTCAAAATTTTAGTTAAGAAAAGAAAAGCCCCGCTTGAATTTACAGGCGGGGTAATTATCTTTATTAAATTTATGGCGGATTTGGTTAGGGATGTGATTTAATCCGTTTGAGCATGTGTTTACCCACAAAGATTTCTACCACGCCCGCAGACGCTATTATTATTGCCAAGCACCATAGACCGCCATTGGATCTATCGACGGAGTTTGCAAGCATGACCGAACCCACGATAGCAGTAATTAATAGTGAGGGACCAAAAATGATACAAATTATTGCGATCCATTTATTGGTTTGCCTTTCTATTCTTTCAAGGTCTGATGAAAAATTACTAGTCACAAGGAATCCTTTCTTAATGAAATTATTGTTGAACTGATAATTTTATATTCCTTAACTGGATTAAAGTCAAATATGGATTTATTTTACATTGTCCCAGTCCTTAGTTGATATTCCAGATTGACGCAAAATTTCCGAAAGTAAATGTTTCGAAATATCGCCTTTGTGAGGATTGGGAATGCGAACTTTGAATTCTCCTTTAGACATAAACAGGTGGCGCCCTCCGGAATAGGGGCCATCAAAACCAAGTTGCCTAAATCTCTGGACTAACTTACGCCACGAAACATTTTTAGGCATTTCTCACGAGCTCGCGCCGATCAACTTTTATTTTAAAACCAGGAATTTTGGCGTGGCTGCGGATTTTAAGCAAAAGCCAGTCCTCTAAAACCTCGGCTAATTCACGCCGGCAATCTTCGAGATTTTTGGCGCTAGCCCAAACACCGCGAAGGCCGGGAATTTCGCCAAAATAAACACCATCTTTTAAAATTTTATACCGGGCGGTTTTTAGTTTTTTAATTATAAATTGAGTTAACATTACTGCAATTATAGCTTTAAAAACCAAAAAAAATCAAGTATAATTTAAAGCAATGTCTAAACCTAAGGAAGAAAAAAATGGAGGATCAAATCAGGCCGACGGATTCGACACATTCGACAAACTCAGTGCAGGCAAGCTCACCGCAGGTCACCGGGAACTCGGCGAGCGATTAAATCTTTTTTCGTTTCACGAAGTGGCACCAGGCACGGTTTTTTGGCACGGTAAGGGAATGATTATTTTTAGGGAACTTGAAAAGTTAATTCGAGAGGAATTGGACCTGATGGGCTATAACGAAATTTCCACGCCGATTATGGTCAAAAAAGCAGTTTTTGAAAAATCCGGACACTGGAAATATTACCGAGAAAATATGTTTTATTTTGACCAAGAAAAAGAAACTTACGCAATTAAGCCAATGAACTGTCCGGAGTCAACTTATGTTTTTAACGTCAGAACCAGAAGTTATAAGGATTTGCCCTTACGATTAGCAGAGATTGGGCGACTGCACCGAAATGAACTTTCAGGAGTGGTGGGCGGACTTTTTCGGTTGAGGCAATTTACAATGGATGACGCGCATATCTATTTGCGACCAGACCAAATTCACACGGAAGTTTCCTCACTTTTAAAATTAGTGACTAAGGTTTATGCCATCTTTGGTTTTTCGCCGAAGTTTTATCTCTCCACCATGCCGGATAAGGCCATGGGCGAGAAAAAGGTCTGGGATAAGGCCGAGGAATCATTAAAGTCCGCGCTTACAGAAAACAAAGTTAAATACGAACTTAAAGAAAAAGACGGCGCGTTTTATGGCCCGAAGATTGATATTGAAATTAAGGACTCGCTAGAGCGGAGCTGGCAGTTGGCCACGATTCAACTCGACCTTGTGATGCTGCCCGAGCAGTTTGGTTTGGCTTACATTGACGAAGACGGCAAAAAACAAAAACCAATGGTGATTCATCGGGCGGTTTACGGGTCGTTTGAGCGATTCATCGGAATATTGCTCGAACATTTTAACGGCGCTTTGCCTTTGTGGCTCGCTCCGGTTCAGGCAACAGTTTTGCCGATAAGCGAGAAGATTGCGGATTATGGCCGGAAAATTTTTGATGAACTTAAAGTTGCGGGAGTGAGAGTGGAAATGTCGGATGCCAACGAAACACTAAATAAAAGAATCCGCGAGGCGGAGATGCAGAAGATTCCTTATATTTTAGTGGTGGGAGAAAAAGAAGAGAAAGTTGGAGAAGTAAGCGCGCGTAAGTTGGGTCAGAATAAAAACGAGGATTATAAAATTAAAGATTTAGTTGAAGAAATTAAGAAGAAAATAATGGAGAGAATGCTGTAGATGTTCTAAATATTGTAGGTGTTGTAATGTTGTAATGCTTGAATTGTTTGAATGATGGGAATGCGTGAATGTTAAAATATTAAAATAACAATATAAATAAAGACCCTCGTGAAACACGGGGGTCTTTTTTGGTTGGCTGGACGTTACTTTGCAGAACATCCATGTCGCGCGGAGCGGCTACCCTGCTCTCAATTCGAAATTTTTCTGAGGAACTTAATAAAAAAAAGGAGGGTTACTCCAAGTGGAATAAGAAAAGTTACAAGAAAAGTGCCGAAAAAATTAAGGAATGATAATGTACCACTCAAAAGCGGATGAGACTGAACGTACCCCATGATTGAGGCAGAAAGAACGAAAATATTGGTTATTATGGCGCCAAACAGTAGAATTAAGATTCTTATTTCCATACTAGAAACCTCCAACTCTTGAATCAAGCAACTAGTTTAATCCTAATACATTGGACTTTAAAAAGGAAGAGGATTATAAAAAGAAGACCCCGCAGCTTAGTAGCGACGGGGTTGCAAAGAGGAGGAAAGATCGTGGTTTACGCAGAGGATTTTTGTGAATTTGCAGCGACCCTTTTGTTTGTTCTAGCGATATCTATCGCCCGTAACAACAAACAAAGAGGAGCGGCGATCGCTATTACTATTAATTTGAACGGCCAATAGTAGGCCGATGGATCCACGAGTTCCATAAAAATCTCCTTTTGGGTTGATGTTAATTCTACTGTTTGTATTTTAGCATATGATAAATAAATTGTCAATAGCGGGAAATAGCCGGAAAGTAAGGCCTAAAATACTGGTGATTTTGGGGCCGACTGGGAGCGGTAAATCAGAGCTCGCGATTCAGATGGCCAAGAAGTTCAACGGCGAGGTTATCTCGGCGGATTCAAGGCAGGTGTATCGGGAGCTTAATATTGGGACGGGGAAAATACCCTGCGAAAGGTGCCAGGTGCCAGGTGTCAGGTGTCAGGTAAATAAATACTACTACAAAGGGATACGGCATCATTTGATTGACGTGGCGAGCGTGAAGAAAGTTTTTAGCGTGGCGGTGTATAAGCGAATGGCCGAGAAAGCGATAAAAGATATTTGGCGGCGCGGCCGGTTGCCAATTATCTGCGGGGGAACCGGACTTTATATTGACACGCTTTTGGGCGAGCGGACTTTTCCGGAAGTAAAGCCCAATCCCCTGCTTCGCAGGAAGTTAGAGAGAAAAACAACCGAAGAGTTATTCAGAGGGCTAAAAAAATTAGACCCGCGACGGGCGGAAAATATTGACCAACACAACCGGCGCCGGCTGGTACGAGCGATTGAAATTGCGATTCAAACCGGTAAATCGTCTTATTCTAGTGTTCTTGAGAATATTAGAATAGATAAATATCAGGCATTGAAGATTGGATTAAAAATTGATGGTCGGAAATTGAAAAACATTATTCGAAAGCGATTGATGGAGTGGTTGAGGCGCGGATTGGTAATTGAGGTTCAGGGTTTAAAAAAATCAGGAGTGTCAGAGAAACGACTAAAGGAGATTGGGATGGAGTATCCGATTGTGAATTTATTTTTAGAGGAGAAGATCAGCCGCGAGGAGATGATTGAAAAGTCGGTAGTTGAGATTTGGCGCTACGCCAAGCGGCAGATGACATGGTTTAGGCGAGATAAAAATATCGTGTGGATTTCGCGAAAATCGGAAGTGGAGAAATTGGTAAGAAAATTACTAGACGATTAACATTATATCCGCTTAAGCGGATATAATGTTAATCACTTTGGGGTTGAGCTTGATTGAAGCAAGTTTGATGTGAAAAAAAATAAAACTCCCTCAGATTATTTGAGGGAGAAGTGAAGTGATTTGCGAGAAGAGCCGCGGGGCTCGCGCCGCGCCAATCGTTGTTAAGCCAGTTGTAGCTCCAGTTCCAGCCACTGTCCTTGAAATACAGATAGCGCACATACAGGTTGCCGTTCGAGTCGCGGTTTCTGTGTAAAATGCCATCCGCGCCACTGCCCATTGAATACTCTCTGGGCTGTATCTTATTCGGCATCTAAAATGCCCTAGCATCCTACACCAAGTATCTTCACTTTTTTCGGATATTCCTGTCCCATTCCATCTCAAGCCGTAACCGGAGATGCTCTCGAGACAAGAACCCGGGTTCGGTAGCGGGAAACCGTAGCCGCCCGCATATTCACCTACTGCCGTTTTTATTATATCAAAAAAATCCGCGCCAAGAATTTGAGCGCGGATAAATATAGGGATCAAAATTTTAAACAAAAGCTATAAAGTTCTCTCCGCTTGGGAATTTTAATTCCCAAGCGGAAGTGTCAAAGAGTTAAGGTTCAACCCGCCTGCGCTTGCGCTCCGGCGGGGATACTTGCGAGAAGAGCCGCGGGGCTCGCGCCGCGCCAACCGCCGTCAAGCCAGCGGTAGCCCCAGTCCCAGCCACTGTCCTCGAAAGACAGATAGCGCACATACAGGTCGCCGTCCGAGTCGCGGTAAATTGTACCCCAGAAAAAGATGTAACGAGTGCGGCCCTGCTCGTCTAACTTCCATTCCTCGGGAATGAGGTGTGGATTAACAATGAGGTAATCAAGGACATTCGCGTTTAGAACCGGCTTATCAGCCATCTCCTTGCGAAGTTCATGTCCCTTTATAACCCCACCGCTACTCTGCGATTCAGATAAGTAGAACAACACCTTGGTGGGATCGAACTTAAATTGCCCGCCCTTCTGGTGATGCTCCACTTCCCAATTTTTCGGAACAAATGGGACGGCGTCGCAGTCGATGATGTGTTCGGGATATCTGATTTCGGCTAGACCGAGGAGATAGTCCCGGACCTTAGTCAAGCGGTCCTCTTCGCACAACCGCTTCACTAATGCGGCGCTCCAGTCGCCGGCTCGATCCATCGCCATTTCGAGCTCGTGAACCTGACCAGCACTATTAAATGTGAACCTGTCAGACATGACTTGTTCCTTTCTGTTTGCGACCTGTTTATAAAAACTTGTCGCGGGTTTTTGGTTTTAGGTGAACTGCTTAATTAAATTTTCAAGAGTGCAAGAGGGACTTGTTTAAAAGTCCTATCAGAAAAGCCGAGTGTAACGAGATCCCGAGCTTATCGAGGGATTACAACAAATTCAGCTACTCTGATAGGCGGGGAAGATAGATTTCTTCCCCGATTTTTTTCACCCGCATTACTTTTCGTTACGGATGATGATGGCACTTTCGCGATCCGTGATGACGACGCCATTAACCACGTAATAAGTCATTTTGCCTCCTTGGCAAAGATTTCCTTTATTCTTTTTCTATTATGGCACATTTATCTACTTTGTCAAGTGCTTCAGAAAAAGCTCTTTTAGGACTTCCGGATTCCCCTTCCCTCTCAACTTCCCCATAGCTTGGCCGATTAAAAATTTTAAGCTGGCTTCTTTGCCACCTTTGTAGTCGGCGACAGCTTTTTCGTTTTCGACGATGACTGCTTGGATAATTTTTTCGATTTCTTTTTCATCGGAAACCAAATGTAGGCCTTCGGACTCAAGAATGGTTTCTGGGTCTTCGCCGGTTTCAAACATCTTGCGTAAAATGTCTTTGGCGCCACGGCTTAAGATTTTGCCTTGTTCAATTAACGCGACCAAATGAGCCAGCTCTTCGGGCGAGACCTTAATTTCTTCAAAAGGGGTACTAGTCTCGTTTAGTAGCCCAACAAGGTCGCTGGTTAGATAGTTGAAAAGCATTTGGATGTTGGCGGCAGGATTTTTGACTTTTAGTTCGGAGACAGCGGACTCAAAAAAATCGGAAAGTTTTTTATCAGCGATTAAAACTTCGGCCTGGCTTTCGTTTAACTGAAACTCTTTTTTAAAGCGTTCTCTTTTCTCTTTGGGTAATTCGAGAATAGATGATTTTAAATCATCCAGATTAAAAGAGGCGGTTTCAAAAGGCGGTAAATCTGGCTCGGGAAAATAGCGGTAGTCGTGAGCTTCTTCTTTGGAACGTTGCGAAGTGGTTTCTTTTTTGGCGTCATCCCAGCCACGGGTTTCTTGATGCACTTTGCTATGCTTCATCACTTCGGCCTGGCGCTTAATTTCATAATCAATCGATTCGGCAACAGCTCGGAAGGAATTTAGATTTTTGATTTCCACTTTAGTCCCCTGCTTCCAAACGCCTTTTGTCCATTTGCCTAAAGATATATTCACCTCAACTCTCATCTGACCTTTTTCCATATCCGCGGTTGAAATATCTAAGTAACGTAAAATCAACTGGAATTCTTTGGCGAATTTTGCCGCTTCTTCGCCAGATTTTATTTCGGGTTCGGTCACCAACTCCATCAAGGGTACGCCAGCGCGGTTGAAGTCGACATAACTAACTGGCGACTGATGACTTATAACTCGTGACGAATGAAGCAGGCGACCGGTGTCTTCTTCTAAATGAATGCGGCGAAGAGTGATGCCATTTAGAGTACCGCCCAAAATTAGAGGTTTATCGTATTGAGAAATTTGATAACCCTTGGGAAGATCGGGGTAGAAATAATTTTTACGGTCAAATTTAGTTTCGGGATTAATTTCTCCACCGAGGGCTAAACCAGTTTTAATAACAAACTCGACAGCTTCTTTATTTATTGTCGGCAGAGCGCCAGGGTGGCCCAAGCAAACCGGACACACATTCACATTGGGGTGATGCTCTTCGGGATTATTGGGAGAATCACAAAACATCTTAGTTTTGGTCTTAAGTTCAGTATGGATTTCTAAACCAATAGTGGGGGTGTAGTTGGGCATAGGCGAAATTTAAGGCGCAAAACGAAAATCGTAAAGTTAAAAATTCTTTATAATGATTTTAGAGGATTTTTGATACTATCTCAACAATTTTTTGATGAACTTCTTTGATAGACCCTTCGCCATTTATAAGACGCGTATTTTTAAATTTCGGCGCAAGATTGCGGTAATTTTCCATAATTCGAGTTAGTTTCTTTTTGGTTTCAAAGAATTGAGCGGCTTTACCTCTTTTGATGATTCGCTCTATACAAATTTCGGGATTAACATCCAGAATAAAAGTGATATTGGGATTAGGAAAATTCTGGTTAAGAGTAGTGAGCCAGCCCAAGTCGCAGCTTAAAGAGCCGTAGGCCAGAGTGGATAAAAAATAGCGATCTGAAATGACAATTTTTGATTTTTCGAGATTAGGTAGAATGAAGTTTTGAACATGATGACGTCTATCTTCAACAAAAAGTTCTTGGAGTTTCTGGGGAGATGATTCAATTTCGTGTTTTAAAATTGAATGAATTTTGCGACTGACAGGACTATTTTCGGTAGGTTCTTTGGTGGCTACGACGTCTAATCCTTTTTTCTCAAGAGCTTCTTTTAATAAATTGACTTGAGTGGTTTGTCCGGAACCATCCGGACCTTCAAAAACAATGAATTTACCTGTGGCCATAATATACCCCGTAGGAAATTAAATATTTTTTGTTAATTCACAAACGACTTTTTTATTATTTTGCTTTACTCAATGCTTATATAGATTATACAGCTCAAAAATATTTAGGAATTTTTTCGCTATTTCCTACGGGGTAGAAATTCTAGGATAACAAAAATAGCCACGAATGGCTATGTTGAGATAACTAACTAACGGAAGTTTTCCCATCGCCCTTTCCGAGGAGTATGGGTTAATTGACTACGTCGATTCCCATACTTCTGGCTGTGCCTTCAATAATCTTTTCAGCGGCTTCGAGAGTGTGGGCATTTAAGTCGGGCATCTTGCGCTCGGCGATTCTTTTGATGTCGGCACGGGTGACCTTGCCGGCTTTACTTTTAGGAGTAGTGCCGGAACCTTTTTCAATGCCCGCGGCTTTTTTAAGCAAGTCCGAGGCAGGAGGAGTTTTTAAAACAAAACTAAAACTTCTATCTTCATAAATAGTAATTTCAGCCGGCACCACATCGCCGGTCATATCTTTGGTGGCATCGTTAAACTGCTTACAGAATTCCTGCAAGTTAATGCCATGCGGACCCAAAGCCGTCCCAACTGGAGGCGCAGGATTGGCTTTGCCTGCCTCTAATTGAATTTTTAAAATTGTTTTTATTTTTTTGGCCATGATTAACAAATATCTAAAATGGGATGTCTTCGGGTTTGATGTCTTCTTTGTCGCCCTCAAGATCGATTACTGGAATATCTTCTTGGGGAGGAACATCGATATTTGGATTTTGGGAAGGATTGGTGGGTTTAGAAAAAGATGAATCAGCCCTATTGCCTCCCCCGCTAGACCTAGGCCCAAATTGAATGCGCTCACAGACAATCTCGGTGGTTTTTCTTGTTTGACTTTGTTTATCGGTCCAAGAACGAGTTTGAAGATGGCCCTCAATCATAACCAAACTGCCTTTAGTTAAAAATTGACTGGCCACTTCGGCCTGCTTACCCCAAACCACCACATTGTGAAACTCGGTGCTTTCTTGCTTGGCGCCGGATTTATCATTCCAAACTCGATTGGTGGCAACACTGAAACTTGAAACCGACTGGCCACTGGGCGTGGTTTTAAGTTGAAGGTCGGCGGTTAATCGGCCGATGATAAAAACTTTGTTTAGGTTCATTTTAACAATTAATAATGTTTCAAAAAAGAGTGAGGGATTATTTTAATATTTCCTCGATCTTTTTTTCGATATCCTCGTTACTTAAGGGTAAATTGGATTTAACCTCGGCGGGAATGGATTTCTCTCGGGAAATTTTAGTGGCGGTGGGACGACTTTGCAAACTAACTTTCGGTTTAGTGAAAGGCGGCGTGATAATTAGAAATCTCAACACTTCAGCTTTGTTTTTGAATTCTTCGTTTACATGACTGAGATTAGCAGGATCCCCGCCAAAATGAATGAACCCAAAATAGGCCTGGTCTTCTTTTTTGATTTTATAAGCTAAGGTTATTTTTTTGACCGGATTATCGAGAATAACTTCGAATTGATTGCGTTTTAAAGAGTCAAGAATATCTTTTCCCGAATTCTCGTTTTTTAAGAGAAAGGAGATTTCGTACTCTTTTTTAGAAAAATCTTCTTTTGATTCCATGATTATAATTAGAAATTACTTTGTATGTTTAGCTGACTTTGGCGGATTCGTCAAGCGTGGCGACCTCTAGGGTTTTTTCTTCTTCTGGTGATTCTGCCGCTACTCGATTGGCTAATGCCTCAACTTCTTTTGAGTGGGCGGTAGGAATAAGGCGACCAATAATAACGTTTTCCTTGAGGCCCCGAAGAGGATCGATACGGGACTCAATGGCCGACCTAACCAAAACTCGAGCGGTGTCTTGGAAGGAAGCGGACGACAAGAAACTTTCGGTAGAGAGAGCCACTTGAGTAATGCCCATTAAAAGTTGCTCGGCCTTAGCGGGTTCGTGATTTTGTTTTTTTAGTTCGCGATTAATTTCCAGAAATTTTGGTTTTTCAATAATTTCACCGATAACCAGATCGGGAGCGTCGCCCGCGTCTTTAATTTTAACCCGAGAGAACATTTGTTTTACGATAACTTCGATATGTTTATTGTTAATAGAAGCGCCTTCGGAGAAATAAATTTTCTGAACTTCGCTCACGATATATTTCTCAACCTCGTGCTTACCTCTAAATTCCAGCAGTTCTTTTAGGTCGAGGTTGCCGTTTGAAATTTGATCTCCCTTCTTAACGCTATCGCCAATCTTAACCAAAAATGAAGATGAACTCGAAATAGAGTATTCGGCAAATTTGGCGGCTTTGGAAGTTTTTTTGGAAGAGGTGGCTTTCTTTTTGTCGGTAGATAAAGAAAGAACGCGGAGGGTTCCCCTTTCTTCGATGTTTTGAACAACTCCGTCCTCATAAGCCAAAATAGCCTTACCTTTAGGCGGACGAGCTTCAAAAATTTCTTCGATTCTGGGCAGACCATGAGTGATGTCGACTCCGGCAACACCGCCAGAGTGGAAAGTACGCATGGTAAGCTGCGTGCCGGGCTCGCCGATGGATTGAGCGGCGACAACGCCGACCGCTTCCCCGATTTTAATGGGCCGATTATCTCCTAAATTAAAACCGTAACATCGATTACAAATGCCGTATAGAGTTTTGCAGGTAATCGGCGAACGAACTCTAACTGAGGCAATTTCTGATTTATCAATTAATTCGGCGTTAACTTTGTTGATGATTTCATTGGGCTTAATGATAATTTTGCGGCCAATCTTAATTTCCTCGAGAGAAGTTCTGGAAAAAATCCGGCTGGTAAAAGATTGATTGATTTTCTGGCCATCAACCCGAACGATTTCAATACCTTCGGTGGTGCGACAATCTTCTTCTTTAGTGAAGATATCTTGAGAAACATCAACTAGCCGTCGAGTAAGATAACCGGCTTGAGCGGTTTTAAGCGCAGTGTCAGTTGTGCCTTTTCTGGCACCATGAGTTGAGATGAAATATTCGAGAACCGAAAGCCCTTCTTTGAGGGAAGATTTGATGGGCAATTCAATGGTTGCGCCTTGAGAATTTTGAACTAAACCTTTCATGCCCATCATTTGAATGGGCTGGATCCAAGAACCACGCGACCCTGAATCGATAATTTGATAAATAGAATTATTGGGTGGCAGGACTTTCAGAACCAATTCTGAAATCTTTTTCTTGGCTTCTTCCCAAGCATTAATAATTCGAATGCGCCGCTCTTCATTAGTTAAAAGACCGCT
>ERZ1292629.3177-Hain-H43-01um-R1-3177-length-12923-cov-25_pt1 | contig 12923 bp, 9 predicted proteins | sample MGYA00564399_ERZ1292629 | MGnify/ENA primary metagenome ERZ1292629 (study PRJEB36523, sample SAMEA6512636) | groundwater metagenome | collected 2019-01-08 | study: AquaDiva: Metagenomics assemblies of 32 groundwater samples | reverse complement strand
TAGGCAGTTTTTTAAACTGCGTCATTTACCGCCTCAAAACAAATAAGAGTTTTTTGAAGGGGCGCTCTTACTGCCCCAACTGCAAACATCAATTGCAATGGCCTGATTTAATTCCGGTCTTAAGTTTTTTTCTTTTAAAAGGCAAATGCCGTTATTGCCAAAAGAAAATATCTTGGCAGTATCCTCTAGTTGAAATAGCAACCGGACTGCTATTTCTGGCAATTTTTAATTTTTCCGCCCCGGGCGGACCAGCCTCGGGCTGGCTATTTTCTATTATCCCGTTTCTGATTGTTATCTTCGTTTACGACCTGAAACATTACCTTATTCCAGATAAGGTCATTTATCCGGCTATTGCGATAACTTTCGTGTACGATGTTTTGATGTCCGACATCCTTGGGATGTCGGACATCCTAATATCAGCGTTCGGTGCGGCTGGCTTTTTCTTGGCGATAGTACTCATATCCCGAGGCCGGTGGATGGGGATAGGGGATATTAAGCTGGCTTTTTTGATGGGGCTGGTACTCGGCTTCCCGAAGATTTTAGTAGCTTTGTTTTTAGCCTTTATGGCTGGCGCTATAATGGGTATGATTCTTGTATTTTTGGGCAAAAAAACCTTAAAATCAGAAGTACCCTTCGGCCCGTTTCTCGTTTCAGGAACGTTTATCGCATTATTCTGGGGAGAAAAGTTAATTAATTGGTATTTTTCTTTATTATGACCCCCCACCACTTTTTAGGTCACTTTATTAGATGCCGCTTTTTCGGGAAAAGTGGTGGGGGGTTTACCTTAATTGAATTAATAGTGATCACGGCGATTATCGCTCTTTTTACGGCTTTGACTTTGCCTAATTACCGGGGCGGCAGTCAGCAATTAACTTTGCAAAGGTCAGCCCATAAATTAGCCCAAGACTTTAGAATGGCCGAAGAGCTGGCTCTTTCTTCCCAAAAATTTGGCGATGTCACGCCGCAGGGCTACGGTATTTATTTTAACAAAAATCAACCTAACCAATATGTTTTGTTCGCTGATCTTAACGGCGATCGGCGGTATTCGGGCGTAAGCGAAAAAGCAGAACAAATTTACCTGGAAACCGGCGTAGTTATTGATACGCTCACTCCCGGGACGGCCGATGCTTTGACTATCGTTTTCGTGCCGCCCGATCCCCAGGTTTATATTGATAACGATTTGACGCTGACGCAGGCAAAAATTCTCGTTGTTCATCAGCAGGATTCGGCCAAAAATAAAACTATTTGCGTGAACAGGGGAGGGTTGATAAGCTTGGATTGTACGGAAGCGGCGCCACCGGCTCCGCCGCCGCCACCGCCTCCGCCGCCACCGTGCTTTGCTAATGGAACAGCTTGCGCCGTGGCTGGCGATTGTTGCTCGGGCAACTGTTACGTCGATGCAGATGGCGATGGTTACGGCACCACTACAGGAGCTATGGTTTGTAAAGCATCGGCCAGCTTGGGCAACGACTGCTATGACGCAAACGCGAATGCGCGCCCGGGCCAAACGGCTTATTACACAACAAATAGAGGCGACGGAAGTTTTGACTATGATTGCAGTGGTACAATCGGGAAGCAAAATTGTTCAAAATACACGGGTTGCCAGTGCTCCGGGGGTAACGATGCGTGTCCAGATCCAGATCCACCCTACTTCACGACAGAGGTAAACTGTTGGGCGAGCGGGCCCGTAGTGCAAAATTGCGGGGTTGGTTGGACGGGAGGAAATATGACAAACTATGCCGACTGCTCAAATAACGTGTTTGAGGTATACACATACTGTGCCGTTGCCGCCCAGTCAGGGACCTGTAGTTGTAGATAATTATGAATTATTCCAAGGGTTTTACTATAATTGAAATCGTGATGGCTCTTTTTCTTCTGACCGTCGGCACGGTGGGCGCTTTTTCGTTGATTCAAAAGACCATTACCTTCTCTTCGATTACTTCTTCCCAGCTCGTGGCCACGTATCTCGCCCAAGAAGCCATTGAAATCATCAGGAACATCAGAGATACTAATTATCTAGAGGGGAGCTTGTGGACTGATGGTATTGGTTTTGTCACTGATTATCGGTTGGGTTATCAAAGCACAAGTTTTCCAGACGCGACGTGCGGTAACTATCTGAAAAATACCGGCAGCTTTTATGTTTGCTCTTCAGATGCAACCAGTAAGTTTCAAAGGCAAATTATCATTGCCCAACCTGAGGCGGATAAAATAACGATTTCAGTGACAGTCAGCTGGCAGGAACGGGGTAATAGCCATCAGGTTTTTGCCCAAACTTTATTAGATAACTGGCGATAACCCCCCACCACTTTGAAATGAAATTCTATACTCAAAAAAAATCAAAAACAGATAAACACCCCATTTTTATTAAAAAAGGCGCATCACAAAGTGGTGGGGGGGGATTCACATTAATAGAAATGATGGTAGCAGTGGCTGTTTTCACTTTATTAGTCGGGGCTAGCTCCGGTATTTTTGTTTCTTCTCTTAGGGGGCAAAAACAGAGCTTAGCCCTCCAGGAGGTCTTAAGTCAGACTTCTTATTTGATGGAATATATGTCGAAAGCCGTCAGAATGGCCACAAAAGACATCGCCGGGGATTGTACCGGCACTGCTAAGTTGAACTATGCCTTTCAGAATCAATGTTTAAAATTCAAAAACTATCAGGGAACTTGCCAGCAATTTTGTTTGGCCGGCGCCAGGTTGCAAGACGGCGATGGTAATTATTTAACCTCTGCCAGTTCGACCGTATCCGCGTTTAACGTGACGATTGTGGGCGCAATTCAGCCCCCGACTGACTATCTGCAGCCCAAAGTGACTATTTTTTTGAGAGTTACGGGTCAAGAAGGATCAAAAACAGAAATTCAAACTACTATTTCTCAAAGAAACCCCGATGTTAGAAAATAACCCCCCACCACTTTATGTATCATGTTTATGTGATTCAGAGTAAAAAAGATCAAAAACTCTACATCGGGTTTACCAATGATTTAAGAAGGCGTCTTTCCGAGCACAATCAAGGTCTAAATAAATCTACAAAATATCGAGCGCCATTTAAATTAATTTATTATGAAACATATGCGTCAATAAAAGATGCCATGATTCGAGAGAAAAAATTAAAGGGGTTCAAAAATTCTTATGTCGAACTTAAAAAAAGAATCATCAATAGTCTCAAATAAAAGTGGTGGGGGGCAAAAAGGCATCGCGCTTTATTTGGCCCTGGTGGTAATGACCACGCTTTTGGGTATTGCTTTGGGCGTTAATAGTATTTTTTTAGGCCAGACCAAAATAGTCAGGATAACTGGTTATTCGGTACTGGCTTTTTATGCGGCTGATGCCGGGATCGAAGAAATTTTAATCCAAAGGAATGATCCTCCCCTGGGAGCGGGACAGGTGGTTACTTTATCAAACGGCGCGACTTACCAGGTTTTTGTTAACCAAACGGGAGTGGGCGGTTGCTCGGCTAATTATTATTGTATTACCTCGGTCGGCACTTACAAAGAAACCAAAAGAGCCGTTGCAATAACGTACTAAGATGACTAGAATTGAAGCAAAAAAAAGGATTGCCAAACTGAAGGAGGCAATCAACCATCATCGGTATTTGTATCATGTTCTAGACCGTCAGGAGATTTCCGACGCTGCTTTAGATTCTTTGAAGCACGAGCTTTCTCAATTAGAGCGGCAATATCCGGAATTCCTTACCAAAGATTCTCCCACCCAGCGAGTCGGGGGCGAGCCCCTAGAGGGATTTAAAAAAGTACAGCATGGGGTCCCCATGCTCAGCATTGAAGATATTTTTTCTAAGCAAGAGTTGGCTGATTGGGAAAATTATTTAAAAAGGCTTGCCCCGGGCGCGTCTCTTGAATATTTTTGCGAACCAAAGATTGACGGTTTTGCCATCACCCTGGTTTATCAAGATAGTATTTTAAAAACCGGCGCCACCAGAGGCTCAGGCACGGTGGGTGAGGATGTTACCCAGAATTTAAAAACCATTGAAAGTATTCCGTTGCGTTTGAGGCCGGACCTCCTCGGGAGGTCCGGCCTCCCAAACATCTTGGAAGTACGGGGCGAGGTTTATATGGAAAAGAAAGATTTTGAGAAATTCTCGTCCGAGTATGCTAATCCAAGAAATTTGGCCGCGGGCTCTATTAGGCAGTTAGATTCTAGGGTCGCGAATCAGCGGCCTTTGAAGTTTTTAGCCTATAGTTTAATTACCGACCTCGGGCAAAAGAAACACTCTGAAGAACACCAGATTTTAAAAGAATTGGGGTTTAAGACTTACCCGGGCAAAGAGTGCCAAAACCTATCCGATATACTTGATTTTTGGCGAGAGATGGTTCGAAAGAGGGATAGTTTGCCTTTCCAGGTTGACGGTATAGTGGCGGTAGTGAATAATAATGTGCTTTTCCAGAAGCTGGGGGTAGTTGGGAAGAGCCCAAGAGGAGTCCGGGCCCTTAAGTTTTCACCTAAGCAGGCGAGTACCCAAATTAAAGACATTAAGTTGCAGGTAGGACGTACCGGCGCTATTACCCCGGTGGCTGTGCTTGAGCCGGTAACGGTCGGCGGAGTGACTATTTCTCGGGCTACCCTGCACAATGAAGACGAGATTAAAAGGTTAGGGGTGAAAATCGGAGATACGGTCATTGTGGAACGAGCTGGTGATGTTATTCCGGCGGTAGCCGGGGTTATGAAAGATCTAAGAACGGGCAAGGAGAGGGGGTTTACGTTCCCTAAAATTTGCCCGGTTTGCGGCTCAGATTTAAAAAAGCCGGCAGATGAGGTAGTTTGGCGCTGCTTTAACCCAAACTGCCAGGCTCAAAAGCGGGAATTTTTATATCATTTCGTTTCCAAGAAAGGATTTGACATTAAGGGCTTGGGCCCGAAGATCATTGATAAACTGTGTGATGCGGGACTGATTTCAACTCCCGCTGATTTATTTAGCTTAGAAATAGGAGATATTATTTCTTTAGTTCGTGGAAAAGGCGGGGCTCTGCGGGGATTCGGTCAAAAGTCGGCAGCTAATCTTACTTCGGCTATTAAAAATAGTAAGAAGGTGCTTTTGAATCGATTTCTTTACGCCCTAAGTATTCGTCATGTGGGAGAGGAAACGGCCATGGTTCTCGCTCAGCGCTTTAACACAATTAAGAAATTCAAAGAAGCCGCCGGACAAAAATTGGAATCTTTGTCTGATATGGGCGTTGAGGTTTCAAAAAGTATCTACGGATGGTTCAGCCATAAAAAGAACGTCAAAATAATCGACGATTTGCTTAAAGAGGGGATAAGAATATTACCGCCGGAGAACGCGCCCGGCAATCAAGGTAAATTAAGCGGTAAAACCTTTGTTATTACAGGGTCTTTAAATTCCATTACCCGCGTTGAAGCTCATAAGAAAATAAGGTTATCGGGCGGGCATCCTTTAACCTCAGTTTCTAAAAAAACCGATTTTTTAGTGGTGGGGGCCAACCCAAGCTCAAAATTAGAGAAGGCCCGGAAACTGGGAGTCAAAACCATCGGCGAAAAAGAATTTTTTAATTTGATCAAATAAAATTCATTTAGGAGGTTGTGTGTTAAAATATAACTGTTTCATGAATAATTTCCCGCTTCATTTAAAACGACTTGATTGGCCGATTATTGTTTGTTCTATTTTACTGATAGCTATCGGCCTCTTGTCTTTATACAGCTCTTCCCTCGACAAAGCCGATTTTCTGAATTTTAAAAAACAGATTGTTTTTGCTCTGGCCGGCATTGCTTTAGTGTTTCTGGTTTCTTTAATGGATTGGCGAATTTTAAGGAATCAGCCTTATTTAATCACGATTTTATATATTATCGGATGTTTAAGCCTGGCCGGACTTTTACTCTTTGCTCCGGAGGTTAGAGCAGTGAAGGGTTGGTATAGGATAGGGCCTGTTTCTATTGATCCGGTCGAGTTTACGAAGATTGTTTTAGTGCTTTTACTGGCTAAGTACTTCTCCGTGCGTCATGTTGAGGTCTATCGGGTAAGGCACATTTTTTATTCCGGCCTATATATTTTAGTTCCGTCTATCTTACTCTTCTTCCAGCCTAATATGGGTCAAGTTTTAATATTAGTCGCCTTATGGCTGGTGATTTTGCTTGTTTCCGGCATCAGGCTAAAGATTTTCTTTGCGATAATCTTGGTTTTGCTTATGTTTTTAGCCTTAGGCTGGTCAGTTATCTTAAAAGATTATCAAAAAGAAAGGATTGCGAGTTTTATTCTGCCTCAATCTGACCCGTTAGGGGTTAGTTGGTCTAGAATTCAGGCTAAAATTGCCATTGGGTCGGGAGGACTTCTGGGCCAAGGATTTATGCGCGGTTCTCAAACTCAATACGGCTTTTTGCCCGAAGACCAAACTGACTTTATTTTTTCGGCTATCGCCGAAGAATTCGGACTTTTGGGTATATCGGTTGTTTTCGTTTTGTTTATGATCATTATTCGGCGCATTATAAAAATATCCATTAAATCCCAGACTAACTTCCCCAGGCTTTTTACTACCGGGTTTGTGATACTTTTATTTTCACAGATTTTCATTCATATTGGGATGAACCTCGGGATTTTACCAATCATCGGTATTCCCTTACCTCTCGTCAGTTATGGGGGAAGTAGCCTCATTTTGACCTGTATCGGTTTGGGTATCGTACAAAGCATAAAAAGTCACTAACTAAGTTGATTATCAGCTAAAACCCTTGACAGGGCTTTTAATTTACGGGAAAATATAATCATAATGGAAGATCGTAATAACAATAATCAAGAATATATTTCCTTACAGGAAGCAACAAAATTTTGCGCTTATTCGCAAGAGTATTTAGCATTGAGAGCGCGCCAGGGAAAATTAAAATCAGTAAAGCTCGGCAGAAACTGGGTAACGACAAAAGAGTGGCTAGGGGATTATGCCGGTAGGGTAGTGGAGTATAATAATTCTATAAACAATATAAAGACAAAGAAGGTTGAAATAATAAAGGCAAAAGCAGAAATGCGTTTGCCACCGGAGAATCTGCCGATCGTTAGGTTTCCTCATCTTAAATTAGGTCTGGAAAACCTAAGGTTTGGTTTTGCCGCTGCTTTACTTTTAGCGCTAATAGCGGACGGAGTGGTTTTTGAGCAAAATAGTTTAACCAAAGGTTATAATGATTTTTTGCCTTATGCTAAAGAAATCAGCGGAACGGGAAAGTTATTTATTAAAAATGCGGGAAAAATTTCCGACGATTTAAAATCATCATCTTATGTTTTTAAAGATTATAGCCAATGGCTGAAGGGCCAAATTTCAGAGGCCTGGCTTAAGAATATTGCGAGATAGGCAATAGAGCTAACCAAGAATAAACTTTCTATTAGACTCGATTTTTCTTAAGAAAAGATCGATTTCTTCGGGTTTATAAACCCGATAATTATTAATTGGGTTACGATACGCTTTTAACTTCCCGGCTTTATCCCAATTGCGCAGCGTTAAGGGGGTAACTCCTAAAATTTTAGCTACTTCTTTAATTTTAAGATATTTCTTTACCATCTAATATCGGTTCTTATTAAGGTTTATTAATATATTTAGTAATGTTTTATAAGGTTATTCACAGCTCTTACTTTATTTTAGCGCAGCAAGATAGGGTGTCAATAGGTTTTTAAGAGTCCAGGCAGGGCCTCCCAAAGAAACACAATAATTTTCCCCTGCGAGGAAAATTTTGTTCGGTTCTCGGCCTCGCTCTCTCCCCCGCTAAAGGCGGGGCTTGATCCATGCCCGCTCGGCCTGCGAAACGTTCTTTTTAGAGGCTCTGCCTGCGCCTTTTTGTTATTTTGCGAGACAATGAAGCCTTATAAAATAGTCTTCGGAGCCCCGCCAGCATGGTCCCCGCTAAGGCGGGGTGGCGGGGTGAGAACACAGGTTGACTCGACTTGCTGGAGTCGAGGACAACCGGTATTTTAGAGGTTTTATTGTTGAGTAAAATATCTCTTTCACTTATCCACACCTTTATCCTTGACACGGCCCCTTGTAGAGACGATAATAACTTAATCTATCCGATGCGATATCGGATGTAAAAAAAGAAGACCCCTTAAGAAATACATACCGTCAAGTTGGCACTCAAAGGCGTTTTTTCTTTGGGGGATCTTCGTCTATATTTTAATGGAATTCAGGGGCAGTGTCAAGAGTAAAATAACATGAGTCTTGGGAACCAAAAAAATTGGAAAAAAGTAAAAAATAAACGGATAAAAATTAAGCCGGGTTTTATTACTTTAGCCGAGGTGGCAAAAAATACTCCTTATTCACAGGAATATTTAAGTTTGCTTGCCAGGCAAGGAAAATTGCCGGCAAAAAAATTCGGCAGGAATTGGTACGCAACCCAAGAAGCGCTTGATAGTTATTTAACCAACCAGGGGCTTAAAGTTGTTCTGCCCAAAAACTTTTTTAATACTTCATACAAAGGTAAAATTACCAAGGCTTTTAATTTTTTTCCGTTCGCTGATATTGATTACCAAAAAATTCCTAAAGCCGTTTTGGCTCAAAGCCCGCCGCCGGAACGAATAATTGATCTTTCCGGGGCTCTGGGCGGGAAGCCGGAAAAAAAAGACAGGGGAGTGGAACCGCCCGTTCAAGAAGAATTTCCTAAAATGGATGGTCAGGAAGAAATTAAGGAAAGACAAGGAAGGGAGGCGGAGCCGCAGATGGTTAAGACCATGTTAAAAGATATTGTGGCTCTGGGAGGAACGCCGGAATTAGAGATCAAAGAATTTTTGCCTAAAAAAATTGATGAAGAAAATGTTTTCCAAAGGATGGCTGTTTCTGTCAAGAAAATACTCCCTAAAAATATAAAGATAAAGATCAAAATTTTTGAAAAAAAATCAGCGGAGATTCCCGGGGCAGGGGTAATTGCCGCAGAATCGGCGGCGCCATTAATTGAAGAAAAAGAGAAAGCCGCCCCCTTTTGGGGCGAGCCTCGCCCAGAAGATTCTGGGCGGGAAGTCCCCGTAGAAGAAAAGGTTTTAGAAAGGTTGCTCCGGGTTATGGAGGCGAGGATGCCGCCTAGGGAGCCGGTTAAGCATTATTTTTATTCAAACACCCCAAAAGCAGTAATAGTTTCTGTTATTGCCATTGTTGTTATTTTACTCTTAGTGGGCGGAGCAAGCTTTGGAAACTTGGACAAAACAGCGATAGCAATTCATGATTTTTTCAAAGACGCAGTAACCCTCCAGGGCAGTCAGCCCGGTACCCACGCCAATGAAGTTTTACTTTTAGATAAAAACGGCAATATTTCCATTTACGGGCACATTGAAACCAAGGGGCAGATAAGGTCTTGGGTGGAACAAGGCATAGCTCCGATTACGGTTGTTTCTACAACCACGGTCGAAAACTTAAACGCTGATTATCTTGATAATCTTTCCAGCCAAGATTTTACCTTAGCTTTCGTTACTAAGAACGGCAATATCACGTATGAAGATGTAAAACTTGAAGGCAATGTCGAAGTGGGCAAGACTCTTATGGTAAAAGGAGCCACTAAACTTTTGGATAGCCTTTTTGTTTATGGAAATTTGGGAGTTTTTGGCGATACCGAAATCAGAGGATTAACCAAGGCCCTTGGCGGTATTGTTACTCAAGGAGCCAATCTTAATTTGGGGTCGGGCACAATTGTCACCACCAATCGAAATCTTGTTTCTAATTTCAATGCCGATATGGTGGATTCCATGAATGCTTCAGACTTTGATCTTAATTTCATTACTTCTAACGGTAATAATACTCCCAATAAGATTTCCGTCGGGGGGTTAAACACCACCGGATTTTTCGGGCAGTATGGTTCTTTTAGGATGGGCGGGGAAAGAGAGATCGGGCTGATTGATACTAAAAATTGGAGCATCGGCGCCGCCGGTCATTTATATACTAAAGGCAGCATTAAAACAGACTCTTCTTTAACAATTGGCGGCCAGGCAAAATTTACCGGCACTCCGGGAACCGTACTTTCCGGAGCGACTATCTATATCAATCCCGCTTCCGCTGATAGCAACACGGTTCTTTTGGGACTGGCGGTTAACGGCACAGAAAAATTCAAAGTAGATGCCGAAGGCGATGTGACTATGGCTGGTGATGCTTTAATAACCGGCGCTACCACTTTTTCGGGCAATGTTGTTTTAGCTTCACCGGCCAATCTTACTTTGAATGCCGGCAATCTCACCGTGAATCGTTTGGCAACGAGTACCGGGGTGTCAGCCACAGCCACTACTTCGAGTTCTGGCACTTTGGCCGCCGGCACATATTACTACGTGGTAACCACGCTCAACAACAATGGCGAAACTTCGAGTTCAACCGAGGTTTCGGCAACCACGGATGGAGCGACTACCACGGCCGTGAATATTTCTTGGAGCGCAGTTTCTGGAGCTTCAAGTTATCGAGTTTATGGTCGAACATCGGGGGCTCAAAACCAATATTGGGGGACAACCGCTACTTCGTTGATTGATACCGGAACCAGTGGCACTGCCTCGGCTGTGCCCACCGGCAATACTACCGGCGGCAGCGGCACTTTTTACACCGGCTTGAGCATTTTGGGCACGACCATTTCCCGAAGCATTTTGCCCGAAACCGCTTCTTTTTATAATTTAGGTTCGCCCACTTATACCTGGTCAAATATTTATGTTGATAATCTTATCGCCACCTCCACCACTTTTTCCGGCAATATCACCATGGCTGATGATAAATGGATTGGTTTGGGGTCTTCAGCCGGCCGTTTAGTTTTTGACGACCAGACTCCTGATTATTTAACTTTTCAAGCCGCTCGGTTGGGTGTTGCGACGACCAGTCCCAGATTCCAACTCGATGTCTGGGGTTCAGCCGGCTTTGGCACAACCAGCGATCTCAACGTACCCGTATTTTTTGTTGATTCTAATAATCAGAAAGTCGGCGTGGCCTCTTCCACTCCGTCGGAAGCTTTCTCGGTGGCCGGCAATATTATGGGTTCGGGTAATATTGTTATTTATGGCACAGCCACTTCCACCATGGCCGGGCCTTTAATAGTCAATATAAATCAATTAGTGGTAAACCAATCAGGCAACGTCGGCATCGGCAACGCCGCGCCCACCAGCAAACTCACAGTTAATGGCGGAGATTTTGTTATCAGTTCTGCAGGGAGCGCCACCACTACCATTTCTTCAGCCACTTCCACTTTTGCCGGCCCCATTTCAGGAGGTGGCAATCAGTTCATCATCGCCACCACGACCAGCAATATCTTAATACAGCCCTATGGCGGCAATGTGGGCATTGCCTCATCAACTCCATCCAATACTTTATCGGTGCAGGGGACAATCTCTGGTTCAGGTAATATTAATTTCTTTGGAGCTAGTGCCACCACTACCATTGGCGGAGGATTGATCGTGGGCACCAATACTTTATGGGCGCCAACTGGCGGATACGTGGGCATTGCTTCATCCACGCCGTCAGCTCAATTTGCAGTTCAAGGCAATATTCTTGGCGTGGGTAATATTGTTATCTCCGGCACCATCAATACCGGCCAAGGAGCGACCGAAGTTTATCTTATGGATCAGCCGGTCAGAACCACGGACTCGGTCACCTTTGGAAATCTCGCTTTAACTTACGGCCTCTCGGCAGCTACCAGCACCATTACCGCCACATCAACCTTATCTTCCATCAACGCTGACTCCGGACTTTTCTATGTGGACGCTTACGCTAACCGGATTGGCATGGCCACTTCTTCACCCAGATATTTGCTTGATGTCTGGGGCGACATGGCGGTCGGCACGAGCACAGGAACGAATGTTCCAGCTTTTTATGTGGATTCAGGCAATGGCGGTCAAGTGGGGATCGGTACGACCACTCCCCAAGAAGCCCTTCACATTATCGGTAATATTTTGGGTTCGGGTAATTTAACTATTGCCGGCAATTTAATGCCAAACGCCCCCCAAATTCGAGACATCGGTTCGGCGGCTTACGACTGGCAGAATATTTATGTTAATAACGTTTACGCCAATAATATCAACGCTGGCTCAACAACTGTTTCTGGGACGACCTTGGAGACCTTTACTATTAACAGCGATACTGCCGCTGATGCGACTTCCACTCTCAGGTTTTATCGCGGTTCAGATACGCCCCATGCCGTACTGACTTGGGATGCCGGTTACGATCGCTTTAATTTCAATTTTCCTCTTTATCTTTCTGGTACAGGAAATATCACTGCCGCTACGGCTCTCAACTTCACCGGCAACGCTGCTTCCGTTTGGAAAACAACAACCGGTAACCTCACTGTTACTGCCGAAGCAGGTAGCTTAATTGCTACGGGTACCGATGTCAGACTGGTGGCTGCAACCGGCGATATTTCAGCCACTTCTTCCAATGCTATTTATTTAGCCACCAACAACGCTGAAAGATTGAGAATTAATTCGGCGGGCTATGTCGGCATCGGCACAACAACTTTAGCAGGACTCTTTACTGTCGGAACTACTACTCCGGCTTTAGTGGTCAGCCCTCTAAGTTATGTGGGTATTGGCACATCAACTCCCTCAACTAATTTGGCCGTAGTGGGTAATATCATGGGCTCTGGCAATATTGTCTTATATGGTATTACTGCCACTTCAACCTTTGGCTGGGGTGTTCAGGCTCCGGCCATCAAACTGACCAACGGAGCCCAGATAAATTATGTTCTTGTTTCTGATGCCAATGGTTATGGCGCTTGGCAGACAATCGGCGGAGCCAGTATTACGGCTGATTCTCTTAATTGGTCGGAATTCTCTGATGCCATGACCCTGGATGCTACGACCACCATTGCCATGGACAATGTTTCTTTGAATTTTAAATCAGGCGCATTCTATATTGACGGCATCAACAGCCGAATTGGTATCGGTAATGCCGCTCCAACAAGCAAACTCACAGTTAATGGCGGAGATTTTGTTATCAGTTCTGCAGGGAGCGCCACCACTACCATTTCTTC
>ERZ1292629.3176-Hain-H43-01um-R1-3176-length-12924-cov-11_pt1 | contig 12924 bp, 13 predicted proteins | sample MGYA00564399_ERZ1292629 | MGnify/ENA primary metagenome ERZ1292629 (study PRJEB36523, sample SAMEA6512636) | groundwater metagenome | collected 2019-01-08 | study: AquaDiva: Metagenomics assemblies of 32 groundwater samples | reverse complement strand
TTACGGTTTTCTAACTTGTATCTGGAGGATTTTGAAGAGAAATATAATTCATTGGAATAAGACAAGACCTGACATGGGAGAGGGTTGTATGGAAAAGATAGATTTGGAGTTTCTAAATTACGTTTGGACTTACCCAAGGAGGACACTAAAGCCAATAGAGGACGTATTGAAGAGTTTTCCTGATAAAAAGATATTGATGTTCCAAAATCAAAAGAAACTGGATGTTTGGTTGAATAGCCTCTAAAAATCCATAATAGCCTTATTTTGCTGACATTTAAATCGCCTAATTCAATGCGCCAAGGCTACTAAAACCACTTTTTTGGCGCCGGCGGAGAGTAGCGTGCGTTTTGCTTCCGCCAGTGTGGCACCCGTCGTTACGATGTCGTCAAAGACGATGATGTTTCTGCCACGTATGGCTGTTTTGCCTAACGTCAAAATCTCGCTACGCACGGAAAAGCAGTTTTCCAGATTTTTGAATCGCGCGGCGCGGCCTCTGCCCACTTGGTCTCCATTTTCGCGAATTTTTCGCAAAATGTCCGTGCGGATTTCAAATGTTTTATTTGCTTTGCCGGTTTTTTTACCGCCGTCAATTTTTTTCATGGCTTGCGCCAGGAGGTTGCACTGATTCCAGCCGCGCTCCCTCTCTTTTTTTCTAGTGATCGGTATGGGTATGACCAACGGCCGTGTAAAATTTCGGAACATTTCCAGATCAGGGAGTTCAGATAGGAGAAAGTCATAGAGCAGGGTGGCGAGCAGGCACGCGATTTTTCGATTTTCATGGGTTTTTATTTCTATAATCGCGGTTTTTACAACCGCGCTCCTGTAAGGCAGGAAATGCAGAACACCGGGCGAGTCTTCCAATTTTTCGCCCTGCATGGCTCTCTCCATGAAAATTTCCGGCGACATCCGTTCAATCTCCCTCACCTCCGGATCGGGCGGAGCGATGGTGTCCAATAGGAATTCAAAAACGATTTTGCCGGCCCGCCATGCTGTTTTCCATATTTTTTCCCACTTTTCCCATTTTTCTCCTTTCATGCCGAAAGTATGGCGGAGCGAGATAAAGAAAATCTAAAGAAAAAATAAAGAGAGTTTGGTAGCGAAAGCATATTTCACCGCCTATCCTATACACATGCTATAATATCCCTATATGGCCATTCCTTTTTTCCAAAAATTCTTCCAGCCGAAAGGACAGAGCGTTCTGGGTATTGACATAGGTTCTTCTTCCATAAAAATTGTCCAGTTGCGCAAGAAAGGGGGCAAAGCTGTGCTGGAAACATACGGCGAATTGTCCCTCGGTCCATACGCCGGCACCGAAATCGGCCGAGCGACCAATCTGCCGAATGAAAAAATCATAGAGGCTTTGCGCGACCTCATAAAGGAGGCCAATGTGACTACCAAGTCGGCCGGCATTTCCATATCCACCGGTTCCAGTCTGCTTTCTTTTATTCGCATGCCCGATATGGATCAGAAACAGCTGGCCACCATGATTCCCATAGAAGCCAGAAAATATATTCCCGTGCCCATAACCGAAGTGGCTCTGGATTGGTGGATTATTCCGAAAGCGGAGAGCGCTTTTTCCGATTTTGAGAAGGTACCCGCGCCGGCCGGCGCGGGTGCCCCAGACAATTTGCCGAAAGAAAAAAGCATAGACATCCTGCTCGTCGTTATCCATAATGACGTCCTGAACCACCTCAACACCATAGGCGCCGGAGTCGGATTGGACACCAGTTTCTATGAAATAGAAATCTTCAGTTCCATGCGCTCGGTGGTGGACCAAAATCTGGAATCGGTCATGATTTTTGACATGGGCGCCGGTTCCACAAAACTCTATGTCATAGAGCGCGGTATTTTGCGGGCGAGTCATACCATAAACAGGGGATCTCAAGAAATCACTCTGGCGCTCTCCCGTTCTCTGGGATTTTCTGTCGCCGACGCGGAACATATAAAGAGGACCATAGGAATTTCTCCGGAACAGGACAATAAAAATGTCAGAGAAGTCATCACTCTCAATCTGGATTATATTTTTTCAGAAACTGCCCGCGTCATGAGCGCTTACGAACGCAAATACAACAAAAATATCTCAAAAATCATTCTCACCGGCGGAGGATCTCTCTTGAAAGGATTGTTGGATCTGGCCCGCGCGCGCTTTCAGACCGAAGTCGTCCTCGGCGATCCTTTTTCCAAGACCACCGCTCCCGCTTTCCTGGAACCAGTCTTGCGCACCGCCGGCCCGGAATTCGCCGTAGCCATAGGCATCGCATTGCGCAAACTTCAGGAGGGGGAATAATATATCCGATATAAAACTTTGAAAAAACAAAAGAGGAACGTGCCGTTCTCGAACAGTCCTCGGGTCGGATTTGTCAAGGACGGACCATTGACAAATCCTTCCCTGCGGAGGTTCTCGCCCGGCACATTCCTCTTTTTTGTTTATTTTCTATAGCCTTCTGGGGATAGCTTTATCGCCTTTTGTTATATAATAAGCAAGCACTTTGCACCCATTTCATCATGGACCCTCAATTCAAGACATCGTTCATTCCAAAAAAGCCGATTGTCGCTCCGGCGGGAGGCTACCGGGCGTCTTCCACCATAAATCTCTTTTCCCTCCTGGCTGTCACCCTCTTTATCATCGCTCTCGTTCTCTCCGGCGCGGCTTTCTTTTACAAAAGCTTACTCGCAAAACAGATACAGTCAAACAAAGCCACCTTGGAGAGGGCCAAAGGCGCTTTTGACCCGGAACTCATAGAGCGAATTATCAAGCTGGACAGCCGCATAGAAACGTCCAAAAAACTGCTCTCCGAACATCTGGCTCTCTCGCCCTTCTTTGATTTTCTCGCCACGGTTACCCTCCAGACGGTCCGTTTCAGAGATTTCAGCTTTTCCTATCTGGCAAAAGACAAAATCAAAGTAGAAATGAAAGGCCAGGCCGAGAGCTACGCCTCAATCGCCTTGGAATCCGACCTCCTAAACTCCCAAAAGTATCTGAATGGTGTGGTCGTCGGCGACATGGCTTTGGAACCATCCGGCCTGGTGTCCTTCAAAGTTGAAGCGACAGTCAATCCCGCTCTCATTTCTTATTCCGCAACCATCGCGGAAAAAACTCCGGCTCGGAGCGAAAGCGTCCCCGACATTCCCGGCACCTCCAGTTCTCCGCTGGCAGACACGAAAACTGCGGCCACTTCCTCGGCTTCGGTTCCGAAAAATACGACGGGAACAACGACACAACCATGAGCAATATCATTTCAATCGTTCTCATACTGGCGTCTATCGGTCTCTTCTTCGGCTACGTTGACCCTACGTACGCCATCATTCGCGAGCAAAACGGGGAAAAGGCCGATTACAACCGCGCTCTGAACAATTCCAAACAACTTCAGGCCGAGAGGGACAAGCTCCTGGAAAGATACAATGAAATGAGCGCGGTTGACCGCAGTGACCTGACGAAACTCCTGCCGGACAACATAGACAATGTGCGGCTGATTTTGGATGTTGATGAAATGGCCAAAAAATACGGCATGAGAATCAGGAATTTCAAGACCGATGCCACCGAAAAGAGCGATACCATAGGAGTCGGCAATTCTCCGTATGGCACGCTCACTCTGTCTTTCAGCACCACCGCTTCCTACAACACTTTCCTGGCTTTCGTGCGGGACTTGGAGCACAGCCTGCGCCTCATAGACATAGCCGGCGTGGAATTCGCGTCGAGTGATACGGGCGATCTGTATGATTACAAAATAACGGTCAAAACCTACTGGCTGAAATAGTTATTTAAGACAATTCCAAACAACATGAACGAAAAAACGAACACATGGAAGAATTCTCTGATAGCCGCGACGGTCCTGGCCATAATCAGCCTGGCTGGATATTTTTATACGGCGCGCGACAGGACGGACGACAGCTTGCTCACCGGCGTTTCCGCCGTAGAAGGAAACGCCATAGACGGCGACCTCCTCCGGACTCTCGGCAAGTTGAAGAAACTGAAACTTGACGATTCAATTTTTGAAGACAAATCATGGCAGAGCCTCCGCGATTTCGGCCGGACTCTCTCGCCTGAGCCGAGGGGCCGCGCCAATCCTTTCGCTCCTCTCACTTCCTCCGCGGCGGTGATGCCCGTTGGCCCAAAAAAATAAAGCCTCATGAGTCTACTTGACATCCTCGTCCAAAAAAAAGCCATTGAAAGAAAAGAAGCCGTAGCGGTCGCCGAGGAGGTGCGTCTCACGGGTGAGACTGCCGAACAAGTGTTGAAAAAGCACGGTTTGAAAAATGACGATATTTTGTCGGCCAAAGGAGAAGCTCTGGGCGTGCCGGCGCGCTTGCTCCGAGACCAGACCATCCCTTTTGATATTTTGAAATATATTCCCGAGGAATCAGCCATGCATTATCGTTTCGTGCCGCTCTCCGTAAAACAAAACGTGCTGGAGGTCGGCATGGTTGACCCCGAAGACATAGAGGCGCGAGACGCCCTCAATTTCATAGCCACGAAAATAGGCATGCCTTTTAAAGTTTTTCTTATATCCGAGGATGACTTTGTAAACGCTCTGGATTTGTACAAAGGTCTCTCGGGCGAGGTGACCCGCGCCTTGGACGAGCTGGAAACCGACATCGCCGATGTGGACGCGGAAGACGGCGAAAAACCGGGCGACATGGGCAAAACTGTCATCATAGAAGACGCGCCAGTGACCAAAATCGTGGCGACCATATTGCGTTACGCCGTTGAAGGCAATGCCTCGGATATTCATATAGAACGCATGGCGGAAAAACTGCGCGTGCGTTTCCGCGTGGACGGCGACCTATATACTTCTCTCGTCCTGCCTATCAAGGTCCATGACGCCGTGGCGGCGCGCATAAAAATTCTTTCCAACATGAAGCTGGACGAAAAGAGAAAGCCTCAGGACGGCAGATTTTCTGCGCGCATAGAAGGCAGGAAAGTGGATTTCCGCGTCTCCACTTTTCCGGCCTATTACGGCGAAAAAGTGGTCATGCGAATTCTGGACCAGGAAAAAGGCATCAAGTCCCTGGATGACATAGGCATATCGGCGCGCAATCTGGAGTCCATGCGGAAAGCCATGCAGAGACCGTACGGCCTGATTCTCATTTCCGGCCCGACCGGCTCGGGAAAATCCACCACTCTCTACGCCATGCTGAAAGAAATAAACGACGAGAGCAAAAATGTCCTCTCTCTGGAAGACCCCGTGGAATACAACATGGAAGGAGTTTCCCAGTCGCAGGTCCGGCCGGAGATAGGCTATACGTTCGCCTCCGGACTGCGCACCACTCTGCGCCAGGACCCGGACATCATAATGGTGGGCGAGATTCGCGACAAAGAAACCGCCCAGTTGGCCATCCAGGCGGCTCTCACCGGTCACCTGGTGCTCTCAACCATACATACGAACACGGCCATCGGTGTCATTCCGCGTCTCATAGATATGGGCGTAGACCCGTATCTCATAGCGCCGACTCTGATTATGGCCATGGCCCAGCGCCTGGTCCTGCGCATATGCGAGGGTGGCAGGGAAATACCGGTTGAAGGTTCCATAGAAGCGATGCTTCAAAAACAGTTCGGCGATTTGCCGGCCGAATTCAAAAAACAGGTCATCTTCCCAAAAACGGTTCTGGAAGCCGAACCCTCGGCGACATGCCCCTCGGGTGTGCGCGGCCGCATGGCTGTGGCCGAAGTGGTGGAAATGGACCGCGAATTGGAGAGAGCCATCCTCACAAACGCCAACGAGGAAACGATGTACAAAATCTGCCGCAACAAGGGCATGCTCACCATGAAAGAAGACGCCATGCTGAAAGCCTTCAAACGCGAAATTCCGTGGAGCGAGGTGAATAAGCTCTAAAAATTTGTTACAATGCCATAATAAAAATCGCCATGGAAAAGAAAAATATAAAAGTGCTGATAGTGGATGACGATAAATTTCTGCTCGGCATGTATTCGCTCAAATTTGCCAACAACGGCTACGACGTTGACACGACCGTCGGTTCCGAAGTTGCTTTGGAAAAATTACGGGCGGGCGCAAAACCGGACATTATCTTGCTGGATATCATAATGCCGCGCATGTCCGGGCTGGAGCTCCTCAAAATCATGCGGCAGGAAAAACTGGCAGAGGGCGCGGTGGTGGTCATACTCACGAACCAGAGCCAGTCATCGGACATAGAAGAGGCCAAGCGCCTCAACGTGGAAGGCTACATCGTCAAGGCAGCCACTATTCCCAGCGAGGTTCTGGGGGAAGTGGAAAAAATTTACACCGCCAAGAAATCCGCCGCCGGCAACCCTCAAACATAAAACCATAAAACAAAACATGGCTCTGGACTACAAGAAAGAATTTGAGGAATTGATAGACATCGTGGCGAAAGAATCCGCTTCCGACCTCCATCTCTGCGAAGGCCGGTATCCCACTCTGCGGGTGGCCGGCTTTCTCACGCCCCTCCTAAACCGCAAAGTTCTGACCAAGGAAGACACCTTGGGCTTCATGTCGGTTGTCCTGTCCCCGGAAAACAGGGAGCTCTTCCTCAAAAACAAGGAAATAGACTTTTCTTACAATTATCGCGACAGGGCCCGTTTCAGAGGCAACGGCTATTTCCAGCAGGGGACAGTGTCTTTCGCCTTCCGTCTCATTCCAAAAAAAATCCGCGATTTCGCCGAACTCAATCTGCCCGACGCCCTGGAGACTTTCTGTGAAAAACAACAGGGATTTTTCCTGGTAGTCGGGCCGGTGGGCCACGGCAAGACGACCACTCTAGCCGCCATGGTTGAACGTATAAACGGAAATCGCGCCGAGCACATCATCACCATAGAAGACCCGATTGAATACATATACGAGCAGAAGAAATCGGTCATAGACCAGAGGGAAGTGCGCATAGATACCCTGGATTTCAGTACCGCCCTGCGGAGCGTTTTCAGACAGGACGTGGACGTCATTCTCATAGGCGAAATGAGGAGCATTGATACCATAGCCACTGCCGTGACAGCCGCCGAGACCGGGCATCTGGTGCTCTCCACTCTCCACACCAACAATGCCGCCCAGACCATAAATCGCATCATAGACTCTTTTCCGGCGGGCCAGCAGGACCAGATACGCATCCAGCTCGCCTCGACTCTCACGGGCATTTTCTCCCAGCGCCTCATCCCCCGCATTTCCGGCGGCCTGGTCCCGGCATACGAACTGCTCATTTCAAACGCGGCCGTGGCCAATCTCATCCGCGAGAAGAGAGTGCATGAAATAAACACCGTCATAGAAACCGGCCTGGACCAGGGCATGATAGACATGAACCGTTCTCTGGCCGAGCTCGTGAGGCGAGGCGAAATAACAGCCGAAAACGCCTATCTCTATTCGCCCAATCCGAAAATCCTGGAGAGACTCATATGAAATGGATAAAAAAATAAATAAAAAACGCCATGCTTTTCAATTATAAAGCCATAGACCAGAGAGGAAGCGAGAACAAGGGTTCCATTGACGCCATATCATTGGAAGTGGCCATTTCCTCTCTCCAGAGGCGCGGCCTCACCATAGAATCTATAAATCCGGCCGACAAAAAATCCTTTTTTCAGAGAGATTTTTCCATATTCTCCCGTGTTTCAAACAAGGACGTCGTCGTCCTGTCCCGCCAACTCGCCACTCTGTTCGCGGCCCAAGTATCCGCCCTGCGCGTCTTCCGATTGCTGGCCGGCGAAACTGAAAATATAATGCTGGCAAAGACCCTCACGGCTGTGGCGGACGACTTGCAGGCCGGTAGCGCCATATCGAAAGCCCTGGCAAAACATCCGAAAGTATTCTCGGAATTTTATGTCAATATGGTGAGGTCGGGCGAAGAGTCGGGCAAGCTGGACCAGGTGTTCATCTTCTTGGCCGACCATCTGGACCGGTCGTACGAAGTCAACTCCAAGGCGCGAAACGCCCTCATATATCCCGCTTTCGTCGTATTCACTTTCGTGGTCGTCATGGTCCTCATGCTCACGGTCGTCATCCCGAAAATCTCCACCATTCTCACCGATTCCGGACAGCAAGTGCCCATATACACCAAAATCGTCATCGGCCTGTCCCAATTTTTCGTGACATACGGCGTGTTTATCCTGGCGGCGGCGGTCGTTGGCGGCTTCTTCCTCTACCGGTTTTTAAAGACTCCCGCCGGCAAGCTCTCCCTGGACGACGTCAAGATAAAAATTCCTTTTGTAAAAAACCTCTACCAGAAACTCTATCTCTCGCGCATATCGGACAACATGAACACCATGCTCGTCTCGGGCATTTCCATGGTCCGGGCGCTGGAAATCACTTCGGAAGTCGTCGGCAATGAAATCTATAAGAGGGCACTCATCGATGCCATGGAAGCCGTCAAAGGCGGCCGTTCCGTCTCGGACTCCCTGGCCGAAAAGAGAATTATTCCCGGCATCATGATTCAGATGATAAAAGTGGGCGAGGAATCGGGCGAGCTCGGCAGTATCCTGAAAACGCTCTCGGATTTCTACGAGAGAGAAGTGGTCAATGCCGTGGATACTCTGGTGGACTTGATAGAGCCAGCCATGATAGTCCTGCTCGGCCTCGGCGTGGGCTTCCTCTTGGCTTCCGTGCTCATTCCCATATACAATATATCGGCGAATATTTCGTAAAAAATATGTCAAGGAAAATCGCAATAGGCTTGCTGGCAATAATGCTTCTTTTTGGCGGATTTGTCTCTCATGCTTCCGTCACCACGCAGAGCTTGAGTCTCTCTCAAGTAGTTGATCTCCTCATCAGTATTGACGTCATTGCTCCTGATAAAATTGAGGCCGCGAGGGCTATCATAAGCGGAAATAACAATCCTATAACCGCTCAAAGCATTTCAACCGCTCAAGCCACTTCCACGCAGACGACGACTATTTCTTCATGCAGGGAAATAAAATCGCCCGGAAACTATGTGGTAGACAAGAACTTACAATCAAGTGGGTTCGATATTCCATGTCTCAATGTGCACGACGCAGAAAATGTTCATATCATCTGCAATAACCATTTGATTAAAAGTTCTGCGGGTAACGCTATTTTAGTTTCAAGGGTAAAGAATTTTTCCATCAAATCATGTCGGCTCGAGGGAGGTAATTTGAACCAAGGACTTGATATGAAGAATGTTATGAATGGGGAGATAGCAGACAATAAAATTACATCCGGTTTGAACGTTATGGATGGTGTCGGTATGAAAATTTTGCGTAATAGTATAAATGGTATTTATCAGCAATTCTACACGACAGGAAGTCGTATAGACAGTAATACCATTGATTCATGGAATCCATCTTTTGGAATAATTTTTGCAGCAGGCAGTATTCTTTCCACGGGGGGTTCTAATAACAACATAATCAATAATAATATCGATGGTCGTGCACAGGGTATACTTTCCATCCAAATTGGAGCTGATGATGGTATAATCATAAGTGATGAGGATCGAGATTTCATAAACAACAACACTATTGCAAACACATGGGATTGCAGTATAGAAACCTTAGGTTTTATTTCTAATACCACCATAAGTGACAATTCCTTAAAAAATGCTGGTTTATGCGGTATTGGCGGATGGCATTGGAATAGTTTTAAAGGAAATACCGTCGCAAACAATACTATAAATGATGCTCCTCGATTGTTTTATTTCGGTCGGTCAGGTGGTTTAAGAAATAGAGGGTGGGATAGAGACCATACTACACCCATGGACGATAAAATTTATTTTAAAGATAATGTTTTTGAGAACAACAAACTCACCAATCCGCGTTTAAAGGGAGTGTATGGAACCTATTCTACGATGATAATGATGGATTATGCTAGTGATATTTCTTCTTTTGATCGACAGCCGGCGAGTAATGATTATATTTTAGGTAATAATGTTTTTAAAAATAATAACTTCTCTCTTGCTCTCGATGCTCCGATTTTCAGTCCAGCTGGCATGATAGTTGATGGCGGTGGCAATATTTGTTCAACATCAGCCAGTATTATGTACCCAATAAAATGTAACGACACGAGCCCTGTGGTTACACCAGTAGTCACGATTCCCACGACTCCTGTCACTGGTTCACAAACAATTACCCCAAATTTACGGACTATCGTGTCTGGGCAAATAGCGCAACTCTACTTTACCTATCCTTCAAACACGATTAAAGCTCAGCTTTATATTTCATGTCCCAGCGGTGTGGGTATTGGTGGGGCCAAAGGAAATATCACGGACTGTAACACTTTTGCTGATGTAACAAATTTACCATCTGTGATGTTTCAATTGATTAATACCACTACATCTTTGGCTGATGTTGTTCCCGCCTATTACATCTATACTTCCGATAATCCAAATTATGCCAATGCCGTTTCTGTTTCAATAACTATTCAGGCAGGACAGACACCATCGGCAACTACTACTGTTGTCGTCCCCACCGCACCCGTCGCCACAGGCCCTACCATAAACTCATTCTCTGTCACTCCTGCATCCGTGACCAGGGGAGAGAATGTAACATTCAGCGGAAAAGCGACGACACAGTCCGGGTATTGCATCACCAAGCACAGGGCGATTGTCGTCGGTTCGGCGACGCCATCTTGGGCACCTCCGGACCGTTGGATGGACGTAGGTTGCGTGCAATCAGTTGACCTATCAGGCACAGTCGGCACGGCTGTCAATCCTTATAGCTTCTCCGAAGGCAAGACTTCATATGAGGTGATATGGCAGGTTCAGGATTCAAGCAGTCAGCCTCCTGCCTCAAGGACTCAGACCGTCACGGTCAACCCCGCTCCGACCAGCATGAATACCGTCCAGTCCAACCTCGGTAGTGCGCTCATATCGTTTGAAGAGATTATGAAACTGCTTAACGCTTTGAGTAGGAACGCTTTATAATATTGTCGTGAGGCAGGCTGGTTTGTCCGTGGAAGAGTTTAATAATTTATAGGAGTATTTATTATCACCAAAAATGTAACGATATAGATTTTTTGCTATACTTGCGATATATGGCATCCTGGTCTACAAAGCGCAGATTCGGCTATTTTTTGGCTTTTGTCTTATTAGTTGTTTTGGTCGTCGGCTTGCCTGTCTTTTTCTCTTTTTATAAATCTCCGACGTGCGCGGACGGCAAGAAAAACGGAAATGAGAAGGATATTGACTGCGGCGGCTCCTGTGTCAGACTCTGCCCGGCCGATTTTGCTGCGCCGCGCGCTTTGTGGAGCTACTCTGCCGGAGTAGCGCCTGGTATTTACAACGCTTTGGCTTATGCGGAAAATCCCAATCAGTCAGTGTACGCGGAAAAAGTCGGCTATACTTTCAGGTTATACGATTCTGCCGGATTGCTCGTAGCGGAGAAAAGAGGAGAAACTTTGGTGCCGGCGGGACAGAAATTCGCCGTGTTTGAAAGCGGTATCAGAACGGGCCAGAGAGTTCCTCTAAAAACCACTTTTGAATTCAGCGATGTTTCCGAATGGAAGTCCGGCAAAGCGACTCCCAACCCGCGGGTTCTCTCCATAGACCTGGAGCAGGGCGATTCGCCGAGGGCAGAAGTCAAAGTTTCAAACGACTCGGCCAATCTGACTCTGTCGTCTCTGGACGTTTTCATCATCATTTATGACGAGGCCGACAGTCGCATGGCTTTTTCAAAAACCCGTCTTGACGCAATCGCTCCGCGGCAGACAAAAACTCTCTATTTTACCTGGCCCGGGGCTTTCCCGCGTCCGTCCGTCCGCAAGGAAGTGTTGTTCATGGCGCATTAGGCAGATAATTCCATGTCTCCCATCGCAAAAAATATTTCTCTCGTCCTGGCGCGGACACGCATAGACTGGATGATGCTGTCTGCCGCGTCCGTCCTGGTTTTGTTTGGCCTCACAACCATGAATTCGTTCGTGGGCGACAATTATTTCTTTGAAAAGCAGGTTGTCTGGTTCGGCATATCCCTGGCTGTTTTTTTCGCCGCCAGCTTTTTTGACTGGTCCTTCCTGCGCCGTACGGGAGTGCTGGTTTCTCTCTTCGGAACGCTCTTGGGCGTCCTCGGGCTTTTGTTTTTAGTCGCCAAATCCATAAAAGGAGCTCAAAGCTGGCTTTCCCTGGGCTTTCTCACTTTTCAGCCGACCGATATAGCCAAAGTCTTGCTTATCTTTATTCTGGCAAAATATTTCTCCCGTCGGCACGTGGAAATCGCCAACATCCGTCACATCGTCATTTCCGGCATATATGCCCTCATTCTCTTTGTCCTCATTGCTCTACAGCCGGACTTTGGAGGAGCAGTGGCGGTTTTCTGTGTATGGTTCGGTATGGTTTTGGTTTCCGGCATATCAAAAAAGCATATAGCCGTCCTATTCTCCTGCGTACTCATATCGCTCGCCTTGTTATGGAATTTCGGCTTCAAAGATTATCAAAAGACCCGAATCATTTCTTTTCTCCATCCTCAAAGCGACATCAGAGGAGCGGGCTACAACGCCTATCAATCGGTGATAGCCGTGGGGTCCGGCGAAATTTTCGGCAAGGGTATCGGCTACGGCACCCAGTCAAAATTGAAATTTCTGCCGGAGTACCAGACGGATTTTATCTTTGCCGCTTTCGCCGAGGAATGGGGCTTTGCCGGCGTCGTTATTTTCTTCGGCGTTTTCGGCCTGCTCGTCTGGCGCATCATAGCGAACGCCCGGCGCGGCGCCACCAATTTTGAGATTCTCTACGGCCTCGGGCTGGCTATTCTGTTCGTGAGCCATTTTTTCATAAATGTCGGCACGAATATAGGACTTCTGCCCGTGACGGGCATCACTCTGCCTTTCGTCTCGTACGGCGGGTCGCACCTAGTCACGTCTTTTCTGGCGCTCGGCATACTGGAATCTTACAGGCGCTCTATGCGTCCGGTTCACAAGGAAGAGACCAAAAACGAATTTTTGGGGATATAAGAAAGCGAAAGGAAAAGCGTCTCTCGAAAATGGACGTAAATTTTCTTGCTAGAAAATTTACTAAGCTTCC
>ERZ1292629.3175-Hain-H43-01um-R1-3175-length-12930-cov-9_pt1 | contig 12930 bp, 14 predicted proteins | sample MGYA00564399_ERZ1292629 | MGnify/ENA primary metagenome ERZ1292629 (study PRJEB36523, sample SAMEA6512636) | groundwater metagenome | collected 2019-01-08 | study: AquaDiva: Metagenomics assemblies of 32 groundwater samples | reverse complement strand
CCGCAGTGCCAAAAAAACGATACTCCTCGCGAGTATCGTTTTTTTTGGTATAATCGAGCGAAGGATTAAAGCAGTGGGGTGTGTAAGTTGGAAGGGAAACGAAAGTGTCCGACCGTGGAACAATAGGCGCATCTGAACCGAAATAAAATATTCCTCATATGAAAAATATTTTGAAATACGGCTCGCTACTCATAATCGCGGCAGCGGTTCTCTGGGGGATTGACGGAGTTTTGCGGCGCAGTCTTTATTCGATCTCGCCCATTGTCATAGTATTTTATGAGCATCTCATAGGAGCGGCGATTATTCTGCCGGTTTTTCTGAAAGATAAAAATCGTTCCGGACTAACCAAAAAGGAATGGCTGGCCATAATTTTTGTGGCGTTTTTAAGCGGCGTTTTGGGGACATTGTGGTTCACAACCGCGCTCCTTAAGGTAAACTTCATACCATTTTCGGTTGTTTTCCTGATTCAGAAATTGCAGCCGCTATTTGCTATCGGGTCGGCGGCGATACTTTTAAGGGAAAAAGTTGACCGGCGATACATCGGCTGGGCGGTGCTTTCTCTCGCGGCGGCCTACTTCGTTACGTTCAAAAACGGAATTGTGAATTTTGAGACTGGAGAAGGAACTATTATCGCGGCACTCTTCGCTTTGGGAGCGGCTTTTGCGTGGGGATCGTCTACCGCATTTTCGAGGTACGCGCTTCTCGCGCACTCGAATACTCAAATAACAGCTTTACGATTTTTTATTACCGTGCCGATCGCGCTTATATTTGTTTTCGCGATGGGGCAAGCGCCAGGCCTAGGTTCGCTCACGGGGAGCCAGTTTTTCCGACTATTCATAATTGCGCTCACTACCGGCATGGTAGCGCTGTGGATTTACTATAAAGGACTAAAAAATACACACGTAAAAATATCTGCCATACTTGAACTCGCGTTTCCGCTGACCGCGGTTCTGATAGACATATTTTTATACAAAACAATTCTCGCGCCAACACAATATATTGCGGCCGTCGTACTTCTTTTCGCGATCTATAAGGTGTCGGTTTTGAATAATGAGAATAATGTTAGGCAGGAAGTATGACATATAAGGCACAGGTTATGCAGGGTAAGGGGAGGGGAAAGCAAATTGGTTTTCCAACGCTCAATCTCAGCGTACCCGGCAACTTTCCTTACGAGCATGGAATTTACGGAGGATGGGCCACTATAAGAGGAAAAAAGTTTTGCGGAGCGTTTCATTTTGGTCCAATTCCGGCATTTGGAGAACGGTCGGTGTCGCTCGAAGTTTATTTAATAGATGCCGAAATCAAAAAAACGCCGTCAGAAACTACTTTTGAATTAGTAAAATATATTCGGAAAATCAAGGATTTCGAAAACGGAAATGAATTATCAAAACAAATTAGAACGGACGTAGATGATATAAAAAAAGCTTTCGCGTGCAGTTAAGCATCTTTTATCTATATAGCCAAAAGCGTCGCAAAACATATATATCTATGTTAAACTATCTGGCGCGAGCATAAATCTATATAATTATTACGTATGGAAAAATCTGAGGCGATTCAGGAGCTTGTAGATGACTACGACAGATATTTTAAAGAAAAAGAGATAAGCCAAAAACACGCGGTCGAGAAAATTCACGTTGACGAAATTGCGGCTAAGGTAGCTGCGTTTTATGAAAAGGTTCGGAATTTAATCGCGTACAGCGAGGAGCACCTGCTTCGCAAGGGAACGATCGATCGGATTCTGCGCCGCAGGATCTTTCTGAAAGATTTCGAGAAGAATTTCGCCGAGCCGTTAATAAAGGAATTAATTCGTTCCGGACATTTGGCGAACGATACCGTTCCGGAGAGCAAGATCGCTGATGTTCAGAAGATAATCGACAATCTTATCTATCTTATTGAACACGGAATATACAAGGGAGAAATCGAAAAGGACGAAATTTCGGAGTGGCTCATAGCCATCACTGTTTCGGCGATCGAGGAGGAACTTTTTCCGCCGGCGAAGGAAAGAATGCTTTCCGAAGCGATGTTTAGCACTATGAGGAGCAGTCTTACTCTCAGGAATATTGAGTTGAGCGACGAGGAAAAAGATATTCAGCTTTTTATTGCCGTGCAGAGGGCGTTATTTCGTCCTGATGCAGACCAGCTTCAATATCGCCTCCTAAAATTTATATATCCTAACTGGGGAACGCAAAATGGAGGAGAAACAACAGGTGAAGGAGGCAACCTCGCGGAATTAAAACATACCCTGCATTCCCTTCTTAATAGCCGCGTCGGCCGTTATTTTTTTAAGTCGTGCAACAGGGAGAAAATCGTTTTCTTGTTGTTGGGCGATCTAGTTTTTAGCGGGAGTGCGATAGATGATACTTTTGAAGGATTGCTAAAGCATGCGTATCAAGATCGGTATAAGCGAGAAAAGGTTCAGTTGCATAAGTTGGCATTTTTTAGCGTCATCTCATTTTTTATATCAAAAGTCTTAGTAGCTCTCGCGATAGAAATACCGATCGACAAATATCTAGCTCATGCGTTTTCCATGCGCACGCTGATTATTAATGTCGCTTTGCCTCCATTACTGATGCTTTTCATAATTCTATTTATCCGTCTTCCGTCGAAACAGAATTATTATCTTGTGGCAAATGAGGTGAGGGATGTTATTTCCAGCAGCGCGAAAAAAAAGTACGTTGTCGCCGCGCCTAAAAAGCGAAGTTGGATAAGCGAAACTTTTGTGCGTTTCGCATACATTATAACGCTTTGCGCTGTTCTTTATGGCTTAACAAAGGGACTAATGCTCTTGGATTTTAGCGTTGCGAGCATTGTCATCTTCGCGCTCTTTACGTCGATGGTGATCGCGACAGGCGTAAGGATTAACAACCGCGCAAAAGAAATAAGCTTGATAAAAGAAAAGGCAACGCTTGGGAATTTTCTCATTGATCTGGTTTCGATTCCTTTTATGACAATCGGCAAGTGGGCGATTAGCGGTCTTGGTAAATTTAATATATTGGTGATAGTTTTTAATTTCTTGATCGAGCTTCCATTTCAGTTATTCGTAGAGTTTTTGGAAAATTTTCGAGGGTTTATTAAGGCGAAAAAAGAAGAAGCAGACTAAAATTCTTGGAGGCGCGTTTCGGTTGCTCGGTTAATTTATGGAACGACAGAAGTATGAATGGTATAATCTTTAACATGGCGCAAAGCAAAAAAATAATTACGTACTCGATAGTCGCGGGAGTTGCGGCAATAGTTATTTTTATCGCTTGGCCGCAGAATCGCGGATTGGCTCCGGATCGCCCAGTTGCCATTATCGAACAGAAAGCGTTGTCGAGCGCGCTCGCTCTCGAGATCAATTCTGGAGACGGAGCAATCTGGAATTTCGATAGCGTCCAATTTTCGGCCGGCGAAAATCTTTTTCAAATTTTGAAAAGAAAAATGGCGGATGAAAAAATCACATTCGAATTTAAAGAATATCCAGGGCTTGGTGTGCTTGTGACGCGAATTGGAGAAAGAAAAAACGGGGAACAAGGAAAGTATTGGCAGTATTGGGTGAATGGCGCATACGCGGATAAAGGGCCAGACGCATACGTCGTTAAACCTGGAGACGCAATTGAATGGAGATTTGAAGGATCGAAGCAATAAGTCATGGCGACTAGCCCCCATCCCAAAATACCTTCTAGCCGCAACTCTATGAGGGATAAGGTGAATCTCGCGCGCCACATCGTCGCTCCTCCTCGGAGTGCGTCCAGCACACCTGTGTCGTCGCTCCTTGTGCCGCGCGAGATTCACCAGTATCGCGGCCGAACGTATTTTGGGATGGGGGCTATACTCGCTGGGCTTACGGTGGTAAGCGTGTGTGTTCGGCTATTGCCGCATCCTGCGAACTTTACCCCGATAGCGGCGCTCGCGCTTTTTTCCGGCGTGTATGCGCCGAAAAGGTGGAATTGGACTTTCCCCACCGGTGCGATGCTCGTGAGCGACTTGATAATCGGTTTTTATGATATGCGCGTCATGGTGGCGGTATATGGGAGCTTACTTCTGCCTATTCTTATAAGTCGTTATATACGGAAAAATCCAAAGTTTATTTCTATCGCTGCCGGCTCTATGTGCGGATCGTTATTATTTTTTCTAATAACGAATTTTGCCGTATGGGCATATTCACCGCTCTACCCGCGCACTGCGGACGGTCTTGCGGAAGCATACATTGCTGGCGTGCCGTTTTTCAGAAATACTGTTTTCGGAGATCTGTTTTGGGTGTCGGTTTTCTTTGGAGGATATGCTTTCGTTCTTAAGTTGAGCAGGCATGCGAAAACACCCCTATCTGTTTCTGTAACCACGGAACATCCAAACAATAAGATGAAAATGCGCGCTGGGGCGGATATATTTTCTTGAAGAATATGACCAATTATTTCACAAGAGCAATTTTTTCTTTTTTGGCATTCGCTTCTGCGTTTCTTCTTTTTGTGGTTCAGCCGATAATTGGAAAATATTTACTTCCCGTGTTCGGAGGGGCTGCAGCGGTATGGACAACAAGCATGCTCTTTTTTACAACATTGCTTCTTATCGGCTACATTTATTCACATATTTTAGCGACTCGGCTTACTTTGAAAACACAAGCGTATGTACACGGTGGAGTTATTATTGGAGGCATCCTGGTTATGCTATCTTTTTTTGTGTTTCGCGGTTCTCCTATAATGCCAGATGAGATTCCTCAGGGAGTAAGCTCTCCTTTTCCGATTTTAGAACTCATATATTTATTATCGGCATACGTAGGTGTGCCGTATTTTATTCTTTCAACAACTGGACCACTTATTCAATCTTGGTTTTTAAAATCGCAAAAAACTTCTCCATATAAGCTTTATGGACTCTCAAATCTCGGTTCGTTTGTCGCTTTGGGGGCATATCCTTTTGTTATCGAGCCATTTCTAAGCCTGGGCTTACAAGGTCAGTTATGGTCTTTGGCTTTCATTCTTTTCAGTTTTGTTTTTTATATATGCATAGCGTTGCTTCTCGGAAAAAAGTTTTTAGAAACCATAAATTTCAGAAACAGTGAAGATGTTTTCGTTGCAGAAGCGGAAAATAATTCTTTGAAAACAAAAACGTGGCTTGTGTGGCTGGCTCTTTCTGCACTTCCATCGTTTATGCTTTTCGCGACTACAAATCACATACTATATGAGGTCGCTGCAATGCCATTTTTATGGATACTTCCTCTTTTGATTTATCTTCTGTCGTTTGCGGTGTGTTTCGAAGGAGGGCTTCTGTTTAAAAGCCCAGTTAATATCTTGGCTCTTTTCGTAGGACTTTATCCCTTCGGTTTTTTTATCGCGCAATCATGGAATGTTGTTTTTATGTATCAATTTTTAGTGTATCTCTTACCGCTTACGCTATGCGCGTTTATTTGCCACAGAAAATTATATACGCTTCGTCCAAAAAACAGCGACGTCAATCTTACTAAGTTCTATCTTTTCGTAGCGCTTGGCGGGATCATCGGCGCATCTTTTGTAAGCATCGCGGCGCCGTTTTTATTTTCCGACGTATGGGAGTTTCCTATTGGTATTGCGGTGACTCTCGTGGTTTCTGCTTATATTATTTATAGTTCAAAGACTTACTCGTTGAGTAGAATTCTGAAAAATATAGGCGTTGGTGCGACAGTAATAATAATTAGTCTCGTTTTAGTTTATGTTTTAAAAAACATGGCGTCCCCAAATTTTTCACTTGTTCAAAAAGTCCGTAGCTTTTACGGCGCCACAAAAATACTAAAGGAAAATTCCGCCGATGAGGAATTCATCGTTGTGAAGAATAACGGCATAATACATGGCGGACAATTCACGTCGGGCCCCAAAAAAAACATTCCAAACCTGTATTTCAATGTAGGTAGCGGTATTGGATATGCCATACGCACGCATCCAAAACGCATTGCGCATAAGCCGATGAATATTGGAGTGGTGGGCCTTGGAGCTGGCACTCTTGCCGCTTATTGTGAAAATGGAGATCGGGTAAGATTTTATGAAATAGATCCGGCGATGATAAAAATGGCGCAAAAGCATTTTACATATCTTAGGGAATGCGACGGCGCAGAAATTATTCAAGGAGATGCGCGGATATCGCTTTTTCGTGAAGCGGGTGGGTCTGCTAGTGCCTCAAATGAAGTGTTGTTATATGATGTATTTGCTATAGACGCTTTCAGCGGCGACGCGATTCCTGTTCATTTACTCACAAAAGAGGCCTTATCTATATATCGCTCTCGCCTTGCTCCCGAAGGTATCCTTGCATTTCAAATCACGAATGGATTTGTAGATCTCAAGCCGGTACTTAAAGCTCTTGCCAGAGATTCCGGCATGTATGGACTAGTGGTGCATTCTTATGGAAAATGGTATCCGGATCGAACGGTCGAAGCAGAATGGATTCTTCTTGCTGAAGAAAAGAAATTTCTCGATGCGCCAGAACTGATTTCGCGTTCGGTTTCTTTTCAGGCAGTAAAAGACGTTGTTGCGTGGACGGATAATTATAGTGCCTTGTTTCCGGTTTTGAAATAAAAAAATAGGGGCGCGGGATGCTTTGTCGTAAATAAATCTGAGAATACATATGAGAATCGCTCTTCTCGGTCCAGTCGTAAAAGATAAAATTACCGTTGATCGCGCGACGACGGTTCAGGTCGGCGGCATTCCGTATTATGCGGGAGTCGCGCTGAAAAATCTCGGCGCTGACGTTACTGTCTTTGCGACATACTATTCCGAGGACGACGCATGGGTTCGGAAAAATTTTAAATATATCGAAGTTGTGCATATTCCAGCTGAGCAGACGATAGAATTCGAGCGTGTATATTCTAGCGAAAATCCGGACGTATGCGTGTCCGTCGTCGCGCGGTACGCAAAAAATCGGATTGAATTTTCGCCGGAGCTCGTGCGCTCTCTCAATTCGTTCAATTATGTGATTTTCGGCCCGATGTTTTACAATAATATTTCCCCGCATCTTTTCACCGCGATTCACAAAGGAAAAATCGTTCTCGGCAATTTCGGCATGTTTTCGTATCCGAAAGGAGAATCACTCGTATGGAAAAATCCGGAAAACTTGATCCATGTAGCGCCGCATCTTTCGTATCTATTTCTAAACGATAAAGAGATAATGTTTGTCGCCCAGAAAAAATCGATCGATGAGGCTGCGCGATTCATGCAAACGAAAACTGACGCAGCGATCATAGTGACGCTGGGCTCGAAGGGGTCTGTAGTTTTTATGAACGGCGGGAGATATGTGATTTCGGCATTTTCGCCGGAGAAAATTATCGATCCGACCGGCATGGGGGATACATACCTCGCCGCATTTATCCGCGCGACAAATCTATACTCATCGTCGGTTTCGCAGGGAACATTCGCCGCGATGGCGGCGACGATGAAACTCGAACGCCGCGGGGCGTTTAATGGCAATATAGAAAATGTTCTTACGCGGCTCGCTGGATCAGGGATTTTGCTGAAGTAGATATATTTTTAATGTTTCGACCCCGGGGATTTTCCGCGGGGTCGAGGTTATTTGGTAATGCTTATTTCTTGTCGGCCAGCACATGGCCGAATTTCGTTCCGAGCGAGCATTGAGGGAGATCTCCGATGTTTCCCAGAACGTATGTGCCGTATGCGGGACACTGGGGTTTCTCTGCGATGTAGGCACGTTTGCCGTCGCTGAGTACGAGATCGTTCCACACGATCAGCGCGCCATTGGTGGCATTGTTGTCAGTTGCCCATGTCGATTTCGCCTGCTTGAGTTGCTCGAGATTTGCGACGCAGGCTTGCCTGCTCGCCAGTGCTCGCCGGTTTCTGTTGATTTCCGGGATGACAATCATGGCAACGAGGGCAATTATGGCAATGAGGATCAGGATTTCGATCAGTGTGAGTGCGGAATTGTTTTTTCTTAATTTCATACGGAATTGCGGAGTTGATTTTTTTGTTATTTCCCTGAATATTCTCTGGTTTTGTCTGTGGCAAAACCTATCAGGGCGCTGATATAATTTTAAAATAGAGCGTCCAATTTGTCAAATTGAAAGTTTTCTGCCTACCATATATAATCCTATAGTTTTCTTGTTGGTTATTAGTTAGGAGTTGTAGATTATAGTTATAAAAACCATATGCTCGCATATACTGATTTAAAAAAAGGAGTACTATTCATCATGGACGGCGCGCCGTACGAAGTGCTTGAGATGCATTTTTTGCGCATGCAGCAGCGCAAAGCCGTCGTTCAGACGAGGATTAAAAATTTGATCACGGGAAAACTTTTAGACAGAAATTTTCAAGGTAGCGATAGTTTCGAAGAGGCGGAAATCCACAAAAAACCAGCCGTGTTTATCTACGGCCATCGGGACGAATATTGGTTTACCGAAGAGGGGAATCCAAAAAATCGTTTTTCGATTTCAGCCGATGCAATAGGCGATGCGAAAAATTTTCTGAAACCGAACACGAAAGTCGATACGGTTACTTTCAATAATAAGGTGATAAAAATAACATTGCCGGTGAAGATGGATTTTAAAGTGATCGAAGCGCCGCCTTCGATAAAGGGAAACACCGCGCAGGGAGGAGACAAGGTTGTGACGATCGAGGGGGGAGCAAAAGTCTCAACGCCGCTTTTTATAAACGAGGGCGATGTTATTCGAATTAACACCGAAACAGGGGATTACGTTGAGCGGGTTGATAAAAACTAGCTAGGAGAGGAAGTAAGGCATTCGCACTGGTGCGATATAGCGTCCTTTACTTTGCTCGGTTCAGGAATGTTCTCGATTGTAAATTCATTGCTTGCTCCGGCTGTTTGTATGTGCAGATTTCCGAAGTTCATAGTAGTTGCAAGGAAGCCAGGTATTTCAACTCGCATATCTTGGATATTTTCTAGGCGAGCTTCTGAGATATCGCGCGAAAAGAGACCGAGCTGTTCGATGTCCAATACCCGTTTATTTGTAACAAGAAGCACGTCTAGATAATAATCTGTCCATCGCACAAAAAACAGCACCCAAACGATTAGCGTCCAGACAGTTGCGAAAAACAAGGCAGGAATTTGATATAACTGCATAAATTCCTGAAGTTGTGGCGGTAACATTTCCTTGGAACCAAATATCACGAGAAACGGGATTAGGCCAATAAAGAAAGACACTATTCCTTGGAGCGCGATCGGAAGCCAGAATCTTCTCCTCTCAAGTATGATTTTTTCGTCAGGATATAAAGTGATCATCGAAGCGCTAAAATTAAAAAAGTTATCATTGCCAAGAATAAGATTGTAGATATGCCAAAATAAATCCTGCGTATTTGCGCAAGTTTTTTTGTATCAATCCCGTATCGCGTCCAGTGGTAGTTCAACGTAAAGCTTATGACGCCAAAGAAAAAAAGAATGACGAGAAGAGCGACAAACATAGCCGGTTCTACAAAACGGGAAATAATCTGCTCGTTCGGAATAGCTTGGTAGATCATATTTTTTTATAGGGTATAGCTCGGTTTTTCCAGTGACTGGCGTATAGAGATAAATACGTAACAACAAGAAGAGAATAGTTTACGGCCATAAACCAACCGGTGTTCCATGATATGCCGTGCATGAATTTCCACTCCGACAGGGGCCAGAGCGCAGGAGTGGGGAAAAACGCGTATGAGTGAGTTGGAATGTCTATGAGAATATGGATAAGCCATCCTCCCAGCTCCCACATAATTTTTTTGCGTATCGCCCAAACTGTTAGAAAGACTATTCCGAAAACGATTGCGCTGTGGCTGATATTATAGAGAGATGAGGCGAGATTGAAAATCGAAGAAGGGAATCCTCCCGGGGGCGGTGGTTCGACGGAATCTGGCCCTGGTATAGCGGAAGGGTGTATCGCGCCAGTTGCAAGACCGAATAGTATAAGAATCCATGGAATGGTAAATGCAAACAAATCCGGGAAAACTCCCCAAAACGCGGCCCAGCGAATTCTGACTGTTTTATTGCCATGTTTTTCGAGCCTGTTATTTACTCCCTTATAAGCGGCCGCGGCCCACAGGCCGTGCGCGACAATGTCCATTATTCACATTATACACGATGAAAGAGCCAGACTATACTATGAAGAATATTCTTCAAGAAAACGCGTAAGAAGCATTACGGGCGCTCCAGCCGCGCCTTTTGCAAGGTACTCGCCTTCGATCGTCGTCATGCGTGGGGCGATATCGAGGTGTGCCCATGGGATAGTCTTGGCTGGCTTGCCCGATTTGTTTTGCGTCGAATCCGGCGAATCGTCCTTTATGAATTGCCACAAAAAAACCGCTCCCGTGATCGCGCCGCCGTACCGTGTTTTACCGACATTCGCCACGTCGCCGAAAGTGCCTTTTATTTCCTCTTCGTAATCTGCCGAGAGCGGCATGGGCCACGCCCTGTCTCCGGTTTCCTCGCCTATTGCGCATAGCCGCGCTCCAAGTTTTTTTTCATTTGAAAAAAGCGCAGAATAGCGTTGTCCAAGGGCAGCCATCGCCGCGCCGGTAAGAGTCGCGACATCTATTACAACCGAAGGATCAAACGTTTTCGCGTACGAGAGCGCGTCCGCTAGGATCACTCTTCCCTCCGCGTCTGTGTCGAGCACTTCAATTGTTTTCCCAGACAGCGTGCGTAACAGGTCGCCCGGCCGATAGCTTGAGCCGGATGGCATGTTCTCGACTGCCGGTACAAGCCCAACGATATTTTTCTTGACTTTCAGCCGCGCCGCTGCCCGTATCGCGTGTATCACCGCCGCGCCGCCGGACATGTCCATATGCATTTCATAAATCGCGCTCGATGGTTTCAGATTCAAGCCGCCGGTGTCAAAGGTTACCCCTTTGCCAACAAGGACAATTGGCTTCTTCGTTTTCGGCCCTCTCATGTATTCCTGAATGATAAATCGCGGCGGTTCAACTGATCCCTTTGATACCCCAAGAATTCCGCCCATGCCGAGTTCCTTTATTTTTTTCTCGTCGAGTATAGTTGTCCGTATCCCCAATTCTTCCGAACCTGCGACAGCGTGCGTAGCAAGTGCCCGTGGCGTCATATCTCCGCCCGGCGTGTTCGCGAGTTCTCGGCACGCGTTTATTTCTTCCCCGATAATCAAGCCGCGGCGCAGTCCTTCGGCAATCTCCTTCGATGGCTTTCCCGTAATTGCCTCTATTTCTTCCACAAATGGAAATCCCTCCGGCGGCGGGGTTTTATACTTTACGAATTCAAAATTCGCCATTGCGGCGTGCGCCGCTACGGCCTCATAGAATTTTTTTGTTCCATTCCTTTTTTTCGGAATTCCAGCCCAAAAACCGAAACTATTGATTTTTTCGCGTTTTGCGGTTTGAACAGCGATCCGCATTGCGATCCCCGTCATAATTCCCGCAGAGACTTTTCCAGTCCCGACAACAATTATTTTGCGCGCGTTTCCGGGCGTCACAAACACTTTCGCCTCTTTTTCTTTGACGTCAGCCTGTTCTTTTATCTGCTCAAGATATTCCCGTTCCATGGGATTTAAGAAACCGAATAGCGGGATGCGTCTAATCGCGTTCTTTTGGGAAAGAAAAAACACAAGAGGGAGGGTGGCGGATGAGGGCTTTGTGCGCGGTATTATTTTCATAATTCGAATCATATCAAATAAAGGAACGGTTGTCTACCCGGGTAAGATTGACAAGCGAAGGGAGCGCGTGGTATAAAACGGCAGTTATAAATTACACAATAATCCAGGCATGGAGGCTAGATCCCGATCTGCTCGTTGCAGGTCTTCCCCTGATCTAGCTTCCATGTCTGGATTATTATTGCCGATGGAGATAAATGAGTAAACCGATGGAATGGAAGAGCACGAAGTTATGCGTTCCGAGGAACGGCGAGTGCGGGAAAATGCTCGTTGACTTTGCGCTAAGTTATGCACAGAATGCCACTTGACTTTTTTAAAGGCAGTTGTACACTTCCTAATAATTAATGATGAATAAGTTGTCAATCAAGCTAGTAGTTGCCGTCGTTATCTTCGCCGTCTTCTCCGCACTTGCTGGTGTTGTGCTCGCGTTCCATTCGTGGGGTCCGTACCATTGGGCGCGGACAAGTAATCCGTTCGCCCTCAAGCTCGGCGATAACGTTTCCGGAGCATCATGGGATGCAGCGCTTTCGGTGGCGGCAACAGATTGGAGCTCCTCAACTGTGCTAGACACGATAGTGGTAGCCGGCGCTACCAACCCAAAAAACTGCAAAGCGGTGACCGGGCGGGTGGAAGTTTGCAACTCTAAATATGGCAATAACGGTTGGCTTGGTCTCGCGCAGATTTGGATTACCGGTGGTGAGCACATAACAAAAGGAGTAGTGAAGCTCAACGATACTTATTTTAATACTTCGAAATACAACAAACCGGCGTGGCGTAATCTCGTGATGTGTCAGGAAATCGGCCACACGCTGGGGCTTGATCACCAGGATGAAGATTTTGGTAATGCAAACCTCGGTACATGCATGGATTACACGAATGATCCATCAACAAATCAACACCCGAACGCTCACGATTACGAGGAGCTTGCGCTGATTTACGCGCATACCGATTCGTTCACGACAGTTCTTTCTTCGGGTCCGATCGGCAATGGTAAAAAAGGAATTGGCTCAGTGGAGCCGGATGAAAATGCGGAGTTCGGAGTCGTGCTTAAAAAAGATGGTCGCGGGCGACCGTCACTCTATGGACGTGATCTTGGCCGAGGCGAGAAGGTATTCACTTTCGTATATTGGGCGAAGTAAGCGCTTTGAAAAAATAGCAACGGGGCGTTCCTTTCGGAGCGCCCCGTTTTGGGTTGCGCTGGCGTGGTTATGACCGAGTTTCGCGAGGCTCATAGTCGCATCTGGGACAATGGAGGACGCTCAGCTTTTCCGGGGTCATCCGGAGAACTGTCATGGCCGTGTTAAAGCCGTATTCATGGCATCGCGGACATGTGCCGTGCGCTGGCGTGGCGGTCTCGTCGGATTTTTGGGCAA
>ERZ1292629.1048-Hain-H43-01um-R1-1048-length-29028-cov-13_pt3 | contig 12933 bp, 10 predicted proteins | sample MGYA00564399_ERZ1292629 | MGnify/ENA primary metagenome ERZ1292629 (study PRJEB36523, sample SAMEA6512636) | groundwater metagenome | collected 2019-01-08 | study: AquaDiva: Metagenomics assemblies of 32 groundwater samples | reverse complement strand
TAATGGAACAAAAACCTTTTGAAGAAGAACTTGAAAAAGAACTATATAAAACAAAGTCATCTGGACGACTTGGAAAAATAATAAGTACTCTGGGCGCAAAAAAACAAAAAGCCTTCAAGCAAGAATTTTGGCAAGAAGACCCTGAAGAAATGACAAAAAACTTTCCCCTTAAAAAATTCTTTTGGTGGTCTTTTTTGGTGTTTGCCGTAAGTCTTTTGGTTTTTGCTTTTGTAATTTATTACAGAGCGATACAAATTTCAGGAATTAATTTGAGCTTAGCTGGACGACTTGAAGTAAATTCTTTATCTCCTGAAATTTATATGATTCAATTAAAAAACAATTCAAAATCTACGCTTGAAGAAGCGAGTTTAAATATTGAACTTGGAGATAACGCATATTTTTTAGATGAACCTGATTCTAAAAATAAAATAATTAGCCTTGGAACGCTCGAACAAAATAAAGAACAGCAGATTCCATTGAATTTATTTTTTGCTGGAAAAATAAATCAAGTCACAGAAGTCAAAATAACGCTGAATTATCTATCGCCCAAAAAAAATCAACAGTTTTCTATTGAAAGAAAAATTTCAGTTAATATCAAAAAAGCTGTTTTTGATTTTCAAACCTACGCGCCAAAACAAGTTTTTGTCGGCGAACCATTTCAAATATCATTTAAGTTAAGTAACATAACAAATCAACCATTTGAATTAAAAGTAAAAATCACAAATCCGGGAAATTTTGAATCAATTTCTTATAGCCCGCCTTATGAAGAATTTATGGTATGGGATTTTGGAAATTTTGAACCTAATTCCCTATCAGAAATTATTATCGTTGGTAAATTTACAAAAAATCCATTAAACCCTATATTTACCGTCTTGCCAATTGTAAATTTTCAAGGAAAAGAATTTATATTTAATGAAATTCCTGTCGCTGTAAAAGCTATAAATTCGCCTGTTGTTTTAGAAATAAAATCTTATCCTGATGAAAATATTACTGGATTACAAAATAATATAACCTACACAGTAAACTGGGATAACAAAAGTTCAATTAGTTTAAATGACGCAAGATTAAAGGTTGTTTTTGAAGGACCATTTGATTCTGAAAAAATACGAACCGATGGATATTATTCAGCGTTTGAGAATGCTTTGATTTGGGATGCGCGAAATAACCAAAAACTTTATAAAATTTCTCCCGGAGATAGCGGAACTATAAGTTTTGGTATTGAAACATTAAAAGATTATCCGATTCAAAATATTAATTCAAAAAATTTCATATTGCGAGTAAAGGCTACATTGGAAACATCATCTATCCCTCCTGAGATTCAAATTTTATCTCCAAAGCTGTCAGTAGAAACAGAAAATGTCAAAATACTGCCAGGGGAAATTTCTCTATCTTCGCAATTAAACTACAATGATTCAATAATAAAAAATTATGGCAAATTCCCTTTTTCTCCGGGGAGTAAAACAACAGCAACTGCTCATTTATACATAAATACAACCGCTGAAGATTTTCAAAATGTATTAATAAAAACAAGAATTCCAATTGGTGTAAAATTAACAGGCGTTTGGGGAGGAAACTTTGAGCCAGAAAATTTAACATATAACCAAGCAACCGGGGATTTCTTTTACAACATCAAAGATATTTCAGCAAATCTTGGGAATGTGTACGAGCCACTTGACATTGCATTTCAAATTGAGATAACGCCTCCAATTGGCGACCCAAAAGATTTTTCAGTATTAAACACCGTGGAATTATCAGCCCAAGGTAAACATTCACAAAAAAGTTTTACATCAGAAACAAGACCCATAAAATTAAGCGATATAAAATAATATAATAACTAATGGAAAATATATCTCAAATTATAAGTTTGACAAAAAGACGAGGCTTTATATTTCAGAGTTCGGAAATTTATGGAGGCGTTGGGGCTATTTGGGACTTTGGACCATTAGGCGTTGAAATGAAAAACGCCATTAAAAATCTATGGTGGAAAAAATTTGTTATGGAAAGACAAGATGTTGTTGGAATGGAGGGCTCTATTATTATGAATCCAAAAGTATGGGAGGCTTCTGGGCATATAAATTCATTTACAGACCCGTTGATTGAATGTAAAAAATGTAACGCTCGTTTTAGGGCAGATTTGATGGGAGATAAAAAACAATGTCAAAATTGTAAAAGTGAAGATTTTACGGAATCAAAAGATTTTAATTTAATGTTCAAAACTTTTCTTGGTCCTGTTGAAACTGACGCAGACAAAACATATCTTCGCCCAGAAACAGCGCAATCAATGTTCACTAACTTCAAACTTATCCTTGATAGTTCGCGGCAAAAAGTACCTTTTGGAATTGCGCAAATCGGGAAAGCTTTTAGAAATGAAATTACAACAGGAGGATTTATTTTTAGAAGTCGTGAATTTGAAATTGCTGAAATAGAATATTTTGTTAAACCCGGAACAGATGAAAATATTTTTGAAGAATGGTTAAATTTGTGGGAAAAATTTTATATTGATATTGGAATAAATAAAAACAAGTTGCGAAGATATGAACATTCAAAAGAAGCGCTTTCGCATTATTCAAAACGAACTGTTGATGTTGAATATGAATTTCCTTTTGGGTGGTCGGAATTAGCCGGTGTTGCAAATAGAACTGATTATGATTTAAGCCAACACCAAAAATTTTCTGGGGCAAGTCTTGAATATTTTGATTCTGAAACCAACACAAAATATCTGCCTTTTGTTATTGAACCAACGATGGGAATTGAAAGAATTATGTTGGCTTTATTAGTTGATGGATTTAATGAATCTGACGGAAACGATGGTCGTGAAAAAGGAGACATTGTTTTGAAATTAAATTCACGAATTGCGCCTGTTCAGGTTGCTATTTTTCCATTGCTTTCAAATAAAGACGAGTTAATTAAAAAATCACAAGAAGTTTTAAAAACGCTTCTTGGTGAATTTAGAGTTGATTATGACGCAAGCGGTTCAATTGGAAGAAGATACAGAAGACAAGACGAAATCGGAACTCCTTATTGCTTGACAATTGATTTTGAAAGTTTGAAAAATGACGATCTAACAGTCCGCGACAGAGACACCATGAAACAAGAACGAATTAAAATTTCTGAATTAAAAAATTATTTAAAAACAAAAATTTCTAATTCCTAAATCCTAAATTTTTCTATAATGGATCCAACAAATTTTATACAACAATACTGCGCAGAAGGTAGTAGCCTACAAGGATGCATACAAGGAGTTTATAATATGGGAATCGCGTTAGCTATTGCTGTTGCGTTTTTATATATTGTAATTGGAGCTGTAGAATATATGACAAGCGCGGCAATAAATAAAAAAGGCGCTGGAAAAAATAAAATAATCGGAGCCATTATTGGACTATTGATAATTTTTACAAGTGGCGTATTATTATTCTGGATAAATCCCGAAATTTTTAACGCTGAATTAATAATTTTTAAAGTAACAAAATTAGAACCGCCGACATTTGATATATCAAATATGGAAGGCAATATAACTCCCATTGGTGATTCATATCTTCAATCAATAACCGGACAAAAAAATGCCCTTGATAATTCTATATTAAATAGTAGCGTCTTAATAAATTTACCATCGCAAGTTCAGGAAGCCGTATCAATAGCCCATACATATGCTAATAATGCACAGGGTCGTCAACGTTATAAAAATAAATATGGCGGTACGGAAAGTACGTTAACATCTTGTTCGCATTTTATTTTTAGAGTACTTATGGAAGCAAGAGCGATTCCAAATACATGTAGTAGAGTCGTAGCAAATAATTATCCAGTTATGATGGGTAATGCTGGGTGGAGTAAATATAATTTTGATATAACCAAATTACAACCTGGGGATGTATTAGTTAATATAAGAACGGGGGGTGTAGGTCATGTGGCTATTGTTGTGCCAGTTATAACAAAAAATAAAAAAACTGGGTTGATATTAGCCAATGCGAGTTGGCATAATTCATTGCCTCGATTAACTTCAGTTTATAATGATTTCGATTTTATTTTTAGAAAAGTTTCAAATAAAAATTTCTCCGATGCAGATATTGACAAACTATTAAATCATTTAAAATGCAAGGCGGGTGTAAGCGGAACATTGAAATATAAACCTTTCGCGTTAACACAATCGTGCATTTCGGCACCAAAGCCAAAATATAGTAGCGTTGTCCGCGCAGCTTATAATTTATATTTATATAATGAACAATCAGGAGGTAGATTTGGAATTACATATGCAGAAATACAAAAATCAATAGTTGGTAGTAATCAAGAAGCTTGCAATTTTTTTGCTTTAACATCGGCTTATTTAACATTGAATAGTAGATTAACAATAGATGATATAACGCCAAGAGGATGCGTTTTGGCTAATTATTTAGATAATTTTTTTAAAAATAAAGAATGGAAAATAATTCCTATATCCAATTTTAAATATAATATTCAAGGAATAAAAGCAGGCGATATTTTACAAAATAAAAGAAACGGAGTTGGTCATGTTGTCATTGTATATCAAATAAAAAGCACCGATCAAAATGATAGAAAAATTATAACTATTGAATCCAGCTTAAACTCACATCATCCAAAAATTAAAGAAAGAGATTTTAATACAATAATTGGAGGCGACGATCCATTTGAATATGTTATAAGACTGAAATAAATTTTTGTATTTAGCACATTAATTTAATATCTACTCACATAACTCATCATAAATATAGCAAATCCAGCGATTAGAAAAACAACAGCCCATTGTGGTTTGCCGTCTTTAAATTCCTGCCACGCAAACCAAAGAAATAAGAGAAATATAAAAAATAATACAGAAAAGTTCATTGAATAAATTTTTTGAAGTTATATTAATTTTAATTTGTTTTACTAAAAAAAGCAACTGTTAATAACTATTTTTACAATTAAATTTTTGCTATCAAATAATTTTTTTAATCCAAATGACCATAACAACCTCAATAACTGCGCTACCAATAGTGCGCGATAGCGTACTATTGGTAGTATAATAGTAATATCCATCAATGAAGCAAAAACGCCCGCGAATTGGCAAATTAGAAAAATCTGTATATAAAACAATTATGAATTATTCTATGGCAATTACTGGAACTATTGGTATAATGGCGTTATTTATAGCTATGCCCGGAATTGCAATTCCAATTAATTTAATATTTAAAGAATTAAACCACAGAAAAGTATATGATATAGACGATAGAAGAAAAATTTATCCAAATGATTTAAAAAGAATATTTGAAAAAATGAAAAAACAAAGATTAATAAAAATTATTGAAACAAATGAAGGTACAAAAATTATTTTGAAAAAAGACGGTGTTAAAAAAATAATAATCAATAACATAGATGAACCTAAAATCCAATTACAAAAAGAATGGGATAAAATTTGGCGCGTTGTAATTTTTGATATTCCTGAAAAATTTAAACGCGAAAGGGATAATTTTGTAAAAAAGATAAAAGAATTAAATTTTTATCCGTTGCAAAAAAGCGTATTTGTTTTTCCTTATCCTACAAATGACTTGATTGACTTTTTATCGGAAATTTATCAAATAAGTCCATATATAAGAATAATTGAAACTTCAAAAATTGAAGGAGATGATGAAATTTTTAATCATTTTGGATTAAATAAATATAGTCAAACAATAAATCGCATACTACCAATAGTGCGCGATAGCGTGTTATTGGTAGTGTATATTTTATATTTTTTTATATAATTATTCAATAGTCATTATCATTATAATTAATCACATAAACATAAATATAAAGCTCTAATAATACAGGACTTTAAAAATATAAACAAATGCAAAAAAATATTCACTTCATAGGAATTGGCGGGATTGGTGTTTCCGCCCTTGCCAGATATTATTTAGGAAACGGATTTAAAATTTCTGGGTCTGATATTGCATCATCTGAAATTACAGACGCTATGAAAAAATTAGGCGCAAAGATTTATATTGGCGAACATAATGAAAAAAATTTACCAGCAAACACAGAGCTTGTTATTTATTCACCAGCCGTTTCCCTATCCAATCCTGAAATTAAAAAAGCCAAAAAACAAGGAATCAAAATTCAGAGCTATCCGCAAGCATTGGGCGATTTAACAAAAACACATTTTACAATTGCAGTTTCAGGAACACACGGAAAAAGCACAACAACTTCTATGTTGGGATTATTGCTTACAAAAGCAAATTTTGACCCAACAGTTATTGTTGGAACAAAATTAAATGAGTTTGGAAATAGTAATTGTAGAATAGGAAAATCCCAAATATTAGTTATTGAAGCTGATGAACATTTTGGTTCGTTTTTAAATTATTCGCCGAAAATTATTGTTTTGACTTCTATTGAAGCAGACCATCTTGATTATTACAAAAATTTTTCAAATCTTTTAAAAGCGTTTAAACAATATATTAACAAATTGCCAAAAGATGGGATTTTAGTTTATAACGGAGATGATAAAAATATTCCAAAAATTATAAACAAAGCAAAAAACATAAAATATTCGTTAAAACAATCAGACGCAAAAAAATTAAAAAAGATTATGCAAATTCCCGGCGAATATAATATCTCAAATGCGTTAGCGGTTCTGTCTGTTGCGAAAATATTGAATATTTCAGATAAAATTTCATTTAAAACTATTAGCGAATACAAAGGAAGCTGGCGAAGATTTGAAATTATCAAAACAAAACCTTTTACATTGATTTCAGATTACGCGCATCATCCAACTGAAATTAAGGCGACATTAAAAGGAGTGCGTGAAAAATTTCCAAAAAATAAAATAATCTGCATTTTTCAACCACATCAATATGAAAGAACTTTATATCTTTTTAAAGATTTTGTAAAAGTTTTTAAAGAAGCTCCTGTTGATAAATTGCTCATTACTGATATTTATGGAGTTATGGGACGCGAGCAAAAAGGAATTGAAAAAAAAGTGAATTCTAAAAAGTTAGTTATGGCAGCTAATAAACAAAATGTAATTTATATTTCTACGATTGAAAAAATAATAAATTATCTCAAAAAAGAAACAAAACCCGGCGATGTTGTCATCATAATGGGCGCTGGAGATATCTATAAGCTTGCGTATAAGCTATAAAATGCTTACCGCTAAACACTTTACCGAGCACCCTTTAAGGGTGCTCGGTAAAAATGACTTAAAATCGAGAGTTTTATAGAACCATTCCTCTTAGTAATCTTATCCTATCTTCTACTGGTGGATGAGTTGAAAACAAATTGCCGAGCCATGATTGAAAGCCTTTAGTTTTTCTAAATGGATTAGCTATAAACAAAGACGAGGTTGATGGTTCTGCCTTCAAAATATTTACATCATTTGAAATTTTTTCCAAAGCGCTTGCCAAACTTTCTGGATTTCTTGTAATTATTGCCGCGCCTGAATCTGCCATAAATTCTCTTTTTCTTGAAACAGCGAGCTGAACTACTTGCGCGAACACGGGCGCTAAAATTGCCAAAACAATCGCGAATAAATAAACAATCGCGTTTCCTTTACTATCTTCATCTCGCCCACCAAAAAAACTAATTCTTAAAAACATATTCGCTAAAAGCGCGACAACTCCAGCCAAAATTCCAGCAATAACCATTAATCTTGTATCAAAATTTCTTATATGGGATAACTCGTGAGCCAATACTCCTTCAATTTCTCGTTTTTCCAATTTATCAACCAACCCACTTGTAACAGCAACAGCTGAAACTTTTGGAGTTCTTCCTGTCGCAAAAGCATTTATTGCTGGAGATTGCATTAGATAAAGTTTCGGGGTCACAGGTATACCTGTTGTAATTGCCAAATTTTCCAATAATCTATACACTTCTGGCAAATCATTTTTTTGGACTTCTTTCGCGCCATTTAATGCCATAGCCAATTTATCACTATACCAATAAGCGAGTAAATTAAAAATCATAGCAAAAGCAACACCACCATAAAGAATTGCGTCATTTTTTAAAGAATACGAAAATACAAAACTCAACGCAATAATTAATCCAACAAAAAATAACATCAAAATCCAAGTTTTATATATATTTGCTCGCTGAACGCTGTATGCCGTCATTTTATTCTCGCGAATTTGCGCGAATTAATTTATTATTCATTAGAATTCGTATATTTGTTTTAATTCGTATATTAGCGATTACTCCCTAAAATTTAACCTTTGTAACATTTTTTTCTGCTTCTGATTCAAGTTCAAAGTATTCTTTATTTTTGAATTTACTAAATAAGCTTCCGATTATGTTGACTGGGAATGACTGCAAAAATGTGCTATATTCTCTTACGGTTGCGTTGTAAAATCTCCTTGACGCTTGAATTTTATCTTCTGTGTCAGATAATTCCTTTTGAAGTTCTAAGAAATTCTGATTTGCTTTTAAATCAGGATATGCTTCAGCTACCGCGAATAAAGATTTTAACGCGCCTGACAACATATTATCGGCTGCTTCTGTTTCCTTTAATGTATTAGCATTAAGAAATTCGGTTCTTGCTTTCGTTACTTTTTCAAAAACATCTTTTTCGTGAACAGCATAACCCTTAACTGTTTCTATAAGATTTGGGATTAAATCAGTTCTTCTTTTAAGCTGAACATTAATATCAGACCAGCCTTCGTCAACTTGCTGATTTAGTTGTATGAGATTGTTATAAATAAATATCAACCACGCTATAACTATTCCAGCTATTATTAATCCTCCTAAACCGACTGGCAATAGCGCTAAATACATAAAAACAACAGCCAAAGCCACTAAAACGAAAAAAAATAAATGTCCCATATGAAAAATATATGTGTTTATTTAATAACCTCCGACTTTACTTGATATATTATATTATAACATTAATTTTTTATTTTTTAAGCAATTCCTCGCTATTATCTGGTTGTAAATTATAATAATTGATTAAAAATTCAATCATTTTTTTTGCGATAGGAACAGTTGTTACCATTGATAATCCAGCCGCTGGTCTATCAATTTTTACTAACATTGTATATTTTGGATTTGTTAATGGAAAAATTGCCACAAATGTATTGATTACATCTTCTGAATAACCTTTTTTATTTTCCATTGGAACAAACGCTGTGCCTGTTTTCCCGCCTATTCTAAATCCATGCGTTTTAGCAATTTTGCCACCGCCGTTTAGCACAACTCTTTCCATTAAATTTTTCATTCTTAAAGCTGTGGTCGGCTTGATAATGTTTCCAAGTTCAATAATTTTTCCATCACTTAAAAATGAAATGTTTGTCATTTTCCCATCTTTTGCAATTGTATTAACTGCCATTAAAAGATGCGCGGGAGAAACACTTATGCCGTGCCCATAACTTGCTGTTGCGAAATTTACATCTCTAACGAATGGGGAGGTTAAATTTTGCAAATTACCAGAATCCAAAGAAGGTAAATCCACAGCAGGAGGTTTATCTAATTTAAATTTTTTTAAAGTATTTAAAAAATTATTATTTCCGATTAATCCTTCAAGATGCACCGAGCCCATATTTAAAGATTGCTCAAATGCTTCGCCAAGCGTAATTTTACCTCTTGCTTTTTTGTCAAAATTTGATATTGTCCATCCATTCATTACAACAAACCCGGTATCATTGTAAATTTTATTTTCATCAAAAACTTTATTTTCAATACCTGAAGTATATGTAATAGTTTTCATAACAGACCCCGGTTCATAGTTCTGGGTGAATTTTGTGCGAAATATTTCATAATCAGGCACCTCGTTGAATTTATTTATGTCAAATGATGGATCTTCTGCTAATGCTATTATTTTTCCGTTTGGCTCTGAAACTACAACGAGACCTCCTTGCGCTCCGTAATCTTTTACAGCTTCCTTTATTATTTTTTCAGCTTCTTTTTGAACAAAATAATCAATATTCAATACAATATTTTTTCCGCTAATTGGAGCTTGCATTTTATCAACGCTTAATTGATATCCAGATTCTCCGCTCAATAATTCATCATAATATTTTTCAATTCCATATTTACCTTCCAAAAAATCTTCCTTATTTTTAGAGACAAAACCTATTATTGATGAAAGAAAATCTTTTTCAGGATACACTCTTTTGTAATGCTCCTCAAAAAAAACTGCCTGTAAATTTAAATTCCTTACTATTCCAAAAAGTTCTTCGTTAATCTCTTTTTTTAATAAAATTGTTTTATCAGGCGCCCGAGAAAACTGCGTTTGTATTGTTGACGATGAACTTGACGAATTTTTATCTGTCACAAAATAACCGAGATCGAGAAAAATCTTTTTTAATGCCCTAAAATCTTCATCGGCATTTTTACTTAATTTTGGATTGAAATATAAATTATATGTTCTTAACGAAATAGCCACTGGATATACATTATTATTTTTATCCCTGACATAAATTTGACCTCTTCTTGGATGAATTGTGCTAAACTTACTGCTTTCTTTTTTTTCTATGTTTTTTCTAAAATCATCGGCTTTTACAATTTGAAGATTATATAAATTAAAAATAACAAAAACCCACGGGAGTATATTAACAAGAATAATAATTAAATCCGTGTTTTTTAATTTAGTTTTTAATAATTTCGCCATTTCCTATCTATTTCCTTGTAATGCTCGGCAAAACTATGTATTCTCTTACGGGTTCCACAAAACCAATGGTTTCAAGATTTTCCGCTCTATAAAAATCAGTAATCTCTTCAAAAATTAATTGATTTTCATATGTTGATTTTGATACTTGGTCTAGGTTATATTTCATTTCCCTGCTAACTGCCCCAGACCAAGCTCGCTCCCTTAATGTAACGAAAAATAGAATCACTACCACAAAAAACCCCAAAGATGACCAATTGAAAGACGATTTTCTTTTTGGTGTTAATTTTTGTGAATCTATAACCACTTCTTCGGCTCTTAATTGCTTTCCATCAAAATCAAGAAATTTCAAATGTTTTAAATTGTAAATTTTTCTCCTACTCATTTAATGGTTTCATTAATGCTCTTAATTTTGCCGAACGCGATGATGGGTTTGCTTTCATTTCAGAAAATACCGGTCTCACAACATTCTTAGTCAAAACATTCGCACCCGACTTTTTTAACTCTTTAAAAACTTTTTTAATAATTACATCTTCCAATCCTTGAAAACTTAAAATAACTATTCTGCCTCCTGGCTGAATCAAATTATATGAATCTTTTAATCCTTGCTGTAAATTTTCAAGCTCTCCATTTATAAAAGTTCTCAATGCCATAAATATTTTTGTAGCTGGATTTTTTCTACTTCTGCCTCTTGTTCTTTTTGAGCTTACAATAATTTCTGAAAGGTCTTCGGATGTTTCTATTTTTTTAATCTTTCTTCTTTTTACAATTTCTTGCGCAATTTGTGAAGATTGCCTTTCTTCGCCATATGTTCTAAAAACTTCTGTTAATTCTTTTTCTGAAAAATAATTCACAACTTCAAACGCTGTCATTTTTATATCATCTGGATTAATTCTCATATCAAGCGGTTCGTCTTTTCCAAAACCAAACCCGCGACCAGAATTTTTATAATGCCAAGTTGAAACACCTAAATCAAACATTACTCCTTTTACATTCGTAAATCCTTCATCAATAGAAATCTTTTTAATATGTTTAAAATTTTTATTTTTTAGAACGATTTTTTTTGTTGTCTTTTTCATTGATAACTCTTCTTTCATAGCTTTGAATAAAACTGGGTCCCATTCAAAGGCTAATATTTTTCCATCTGGTTCAATATGCTTTAACAATTCAGAGCTATGACCTCCAAAACCAAATGTCGCGTCAATAAATTTATCCCCTGATTCTGGGTTTAAATATTTTATTGTTTCATTTAAAAGCGCTGACGTGTGCATTAAATTCCTAAATCACTTAATCGTTCAGCAATTTCCTCTGAATTTTCTTCGCTCTGTTTTTTATATTCTTCCCATTCTTTTTCTCCCCATATTTCTATCCTGCTATGAATTCCAGCTATTACAATTCTTTTTTCTAAATTTGCGTATTTTCTCAAATATTCTGGGATTAAAATTCTTCCCTGTGAATCAATTTCAGCCACAGTCGCGCCAGCTAACATCAATCTTGCAAATGCTCTTGAATCTTTTTGTGTTATGGGAAGCGCTGTAAGTTTTTCTACCATTTTTTCCCATTCTATTTTTTCAAAACCAAACAAACAACTATCAATTCCTTTTGTAATAACTAATTCTTCGCTAAATTTATTTCTAAATTTTGCAGGAATTGCCATTCTTCCCTTTGCGTCTAAATTGTGTTTATATTCTCCAATAAGCATTTTTTATTTGATAATACAAGGGTTTATATTAATTTTTTAGTTATCCACCATTTCCACATAGTTATCCACATTTCACCACTTTTATTGATTAATACACCATTTTATACCACTACAACTAAAAGTCATACCTTTTTTATATTTTTACAAATTAAAAAACCCCTATTAATACAGAGGTTTTTGTCTTATATCCCCTAATTATTCACAATACCTATTGATTATGTATAGAATTTATTGTTTTGGTTATTTTTTCAGTTTTATTCCCCAATAATGACTAATCCCCTCACTCATGAGTGAGGGGATTAGTTGGGTTTTATTTCTTACCCTTTTTTGCTTTTTTTGCTTTTTTCTTTGCCATCGTCTTTCTGTTGGTCATTGTGCGGGGTCGACCATGTCAGAGGTTAAACACTGACTATACCCCGAAATCTTTTTTGCAATGGGCTTTAAACCCGTTACAGATAAAAATAATTAGTGCATTCTTTTTTTTCAAGATATAAAAATAAAAATAATTACTGAAAGATTAAAAATTTATTTTCAATTTTTCAGCACACAAAACAATTTATTATTTTGTGCTTTATCATTTTTATTTTTATACCTTAATGTAATTTTAAATCATATTTTTTATTTTTTATATAAAAATGTGGATAACTTTATAAAAACTTTATAAAAA
>ERZ1292629.3173-Hain-H43-01um-R1-3173-length-12935-cov-6_pt1 | contig 12935 bp, 14 predicted proteins | sample MGYA00564399_ERZ1292629 | MGnify/ENA primary metagenome ERZ1292629 (study PRJEB36523, sample SAMEA6512636) | groundwater metagenome | collected 2019-01-08 | study: AquaDiva: Metagenomics assemblies of 32 groundwater samples | reverse complement strand
TTCCTTTTAATGGAAAAGGTGTTCTGAGTAGGCCCCCGTTTTAGCATATTATGCCTTTATTTTGACACCCGCTGGTTATTTGTTCTTTATGATGGGTGACCAAACACCGCGGAATTTCAGTCGCATGGTTGCTTTTTCAGCGATATTGATTGGGGGGTATTCTTTTTACACTCTGTTCGTAATTTGGTGCAGAGTTAGAGAACAAGAAACCAAATTACAGCCGGTCGTTAGAGTTTGTAAGCATAATGGCAAAACGGTTGTCACTTCAGACAAGGTTTACCTTCTTAGCCTGAGGTTGAGAGAACAGCTATTGGCCGCCTTTCGTCCAAATGATCCAAGCAAAATTCGCGTGAGACCGCTGATTTACGCATATCGAAGTACAAAAATGTGTGATTATGGTCTCACCCCCGAACAATTGAAGGCCATCTTGGATTCGTGCCTAGTCCAAAATACAGAGATGGACATTCCAATGGGCAAGGATCGCCCTCGTTGCATCAGTATCTCCTTTCCACAAATGTGGCGACTCCTGCACGGACCGGACGCCAAACCGCCGGAATTTACGCCAGAAGTTCCGGAAAAGTCACAGGCAACCTAATCTTTTGCTCATTTTTAGAAGGCCGCGCTCACAGGAGCTCGGCCTTTCTCTTTTTATATTTCCCCACCCAAATCATCTGGTTCTAACCCGAAGTCTGACTTCGGGCCAAGATTGGGATCAAAAGATAGCCAATCAAATATTTCGTTTTTAAATATTTTTGGATTGTCAAAATATTCCGGAAAATCTTTTCTCGATAAAATTTTACTTTCATCTCTTTTCTTTCCTAAATAATCTTGATAACTGCTCCATTCATAATTTTCCAAAAACTTTTTTGCTTTTTTTATATCTTTAATTCCGTTTTCTTTCCATTTTGAATCAATAAGCTTAATAGGATTCAAATGAATATAAGAAAAAATATATTTTGAATATGGATCTGTGTCTATATAAGAACTCTTGAAATTTGTTTCAAAAAGTCCGCCAGTGCGTTTGTATTTTGTGTTAAAATATTTTGAGTATGATATACAAAGTTTTTTCATAAAAAGACTAATTTGATCTAACCCGACATTGGATGTGGGGCTAGATGTTGGGGTTATTAAAATATGAAAGTGGTTTGGCATAAGAGCCCAAGCGCCGATTGAAACTATTGATTTTCCTTTATCAAAATCCCAGACCTCTATTTTTCTTTTAACAATGTCATCTCTAAAATTTATATATTTCTTTGAATTAGAAAGATACAACATTTTTACAAATCTTTTTCTATCTTGATCATCAAGAAAAATATTTTGTTTACTATTTCCCCTATTGTAAAGATGGTAAAATTCACCTTCTACAAAATTTTCTTTTCTTTGCATAAAAACATTTTACCAAACATTGGATGTGGGGCAAGTACTAGTATAAATATAACCAGCCCCACATTGGATGTCGGGTTTTTACTTTTTTGTCTTTTGCGCAACAAAATTGGGGAAAAATATTAAAAAAAGAGTTTGCAAATATTTTCATTTTTTATTACCATGAACTTTGGAAGGAGACTTAAAATGGGCGATTATGGTGAGCCTGGCAATGTAACTGACAGACTCTTGAAGCTGGCCTACGGCGGAGAAGACTTCGACCAGATGTTTTGTGATGCAGAGAGGATCAACGCTCTTCGTGATAAATTCGGGATTGATGCCCAGACCCTGGAAGAAAAAATCTCCTCTGTAATGAGGACATTGAATCTTGATAGGCAGAATGCCATCAGTTTTCTCACTGAAGTCAGGGTTCTTTAGTTTTAAAGGCCGTCCCGATGTATGTCGGGACGACCTCTTCCTTTTTATAAAATTACAACAACATTGGCCAAAATCTAACGGCCGTTAAAATCTAGATAATTTTAGATACACAGATTCAAGACGGTCGTCAGTAATCTGTGTATGGGATTACAGATAAAATATTATTCCAAAATTGCTTTAATGCGGCGGATGCCGGCAGAAGAGGCTTCTTCTTTTATGATTTTGAAATTACCCTTCTGGTTCCCCTCAGGATCTCGCGAACTGGCTAAGTCGCTAGTTCGCTCGACATGCGGACCGCCGCAAAATTCAATACTGAAAGCTTGCCCTGAGGGATTCGAAGGGTCGCCTATTTTATAAACTTTAACCGTCTCTCCATATTTGGATAAATCAAAAGACATGGCGCCAACCATTTTAACAGCTTCTTCTTTTGGTAACTCCAGCATTTCAACCGGAATGTTTTGTTTAATTTTTTCATTTACCAAATCTTCAACTGCTTTGAGTTGCTCTGGGGAAAGCTTTTCCGGCCAATTAAAATCAAATCTCAATCTTTCGGCTGTAATATTGCTTCCCTTCTGCACAATGTTCGCATTTAAAACTTTTCTTAAAGCCGCCAAAAGCAAATGAGTGGCAGTGTGGTATTTAATTTCCATTTCCGAATGTCCCCCAAGTCCTCCCTTAAATTTCTGTTCCATCCCCGCTTTTGAAATTTCTTGATGAATTTTCATTTCTGTTTCAAAACCTTCTTTATCAAATTCCAAATTGTATTTTTGGACCACTTCCTCAATTATTTCTATTGGCAATCCCCATGTCGTGAAAAACCAAAAAATTACATGGCCGTTAATTTTGTTTTTTATAAAACCGGTTTCTATTTGTCTTTTTAATTCTTTTAATCCGCGAGATAAATTTTTTTCAAACCTTTCTTCTTCCATTTTTATCTCATCCAAAATATTTTCTTTTTTATTTTTTAATTCAGGATATTGGTTTTCATAATTTTTTATGACTATCTCCGCAATGGAGGTTTGAGACTCATCCAGCTTTGCAATTCGGCGGATGAGTCGCCTCAAAACATACCCTCTTTCAGTATTAGAGGGGATTACTCCATTAGCAATCATAAAAACAGCCGTTCGTATATGGTCCGCAATAATTCTTTCTGTTCTAGTGTCAAAGGGAACCTTTGACACTTGTTTTATTGTTGAAATTATGTCATTAAATAGGTCAGTATCAAAAACAGTCGGAACTTTTTGCGCAACTTTTGCAAGACGCTCTAAACCCATGCCCGTATCAACACCTTTTATTTGGAGTGGTACAAGCGACTTATCTGCGTTTTGATAAAATTCGTTAAAAACAATATTCCAAATTTCAATGCCATCCACATAAATTTCAGTGGTTGGTCCGCAGGGGCCTTCTTCTCCGGTCGGTCCCCAAAAATTATCGGCTCTGCCTGATTTTTTTACGATAATATTTGGATCAATATCTTTCCAAATTTTTTCAGATTCTGAATCAGGTTGTAAACCTAATTCACCCTGAGCGGAATTGAAGGGCTCTCCGGCGAAGACAGAAACAAAGTCAATTTTTAAATTCATCCACTTGGGACTGGTGATAAACTCATGGGCGTATTTTATGGCTTCCTCTTTCCAATACCCACCGAAACTGAAGTTTCCAAGCATCTCAAAAAAAGTGAGATGGCTTTCATCTCCTACTTCGTCAATATCCGAAGTGCGCACGCATTTTTGGCATGAAACGGTATTTAATGTTCCAAAATCTGCTTTTGCGTCTTTTTTACCAATATAATATGGCTTAAACTGCTGCATGCCGGCTGTTGTAAAAAGAACCGAGGGGTCGTTTTCGGGCACCAAGGAAGCGCTCGGGATTATTTTATGCCCCTTGCTCTCAAAAAATTCCAAATATTTTTTTCTTATTTCTGAAGAAGTCATGCATATAATAATACTCAAATTTTGACTTATTTCAAATAATCAATTATTCTATCCTTACCATGTACAAGAAAAAAGTTTTGAAAAACGGTCTACGCATTATGGCTGTGCCGATTAAAAACGCGCCCTCGGTAACGGTGATGTCGCTTATTGAAGCCGGCTCAAAATACGAAAACAAAAAAAATAACGGCATTTCTCACTTTTTGGAACATATGTGTTTTAAGGGAACGAATAAAAGACCTAAAGCCATAGATATTTCAAGAGAATTTGATTCTATGGGCGCCCAAAACAACGCTTTCACTTCTCAAGAAGTCACTGGTTACTGGGCCAAAGCCCATAACAAACACACCGATAAAATTTTGGACATTATTTCCGATATGTATCTCCACCCCACTTTCCCGACGGCAGACTTGGAAACAGAAAAAGGAGTGATTGTGGAAGAAATAAATATGTACGAAGATCTCCCTCAGTTACGAGTGCATGAAGTTTTTGATGAACTTTTGTATGGTGACCAACCTGCTGGCTGGAATGTGGCGGGAACTAAAGAAAATGTGCGCTCATTTAATAGAGATGATTTTGTGAATTACAGAAAGAACCACTATGTCTCTGGAGCGACTACCATTGTGGTTGCCGGAGATATTGATGAAAATGATATTTTTAAAAAAGTAGAAAAGTACTTTGTCGAAATTCCGGCTGGCAAAAAAACAGCAAAGAAAAAAGTTTTAGAAAAACAAAACATACCAGCAGTAAAATTAAGATTTAAAGAAACAGACCAGACACATTTGGTAATGGGTGTTAGAGCTTTTAATTTATATGACAAAAAAATGCCGGCCTTGAGATTACTTTCAACCGTGCTCGGTGGCGGCATGAGTTCTCGCCTTTTTCAAAAAATGAGAGAAGAACTCGGCATTTGCTACTACATTAGATCTGCTGCCAATGAGCTCACCGATCATGGCAATCTGGTGATTTCTGCTGGAGTTGATTCATCCAGAGTTGAAGAAGGTATAAATGGAATTTTGGAAGAAATGATGAAAGTAAGAGATGAAAAAGTGCCGGCTTCTGAATTGCGCAAGGCCAAGGATTTTTTGATTGGCAACATGTATTTGGGATTGGAATCATCCGATAGCTTGGCGAGATTTTATGGGTTTCAGGAAATTTTACATGAAAAAATAAAGACGCCCAAAGATATTGAAAAAGAAATTGAAAAAATTACCGCGACCGATGTCCAAAAAGTCACCAAAGAAATAATCACCAACTCCAAGCTCAACCTTGCCATCGTCGGTAAATACAAAGACGAAGAGAGGTTTAAGAAAATCCTAAAAGTCTAACCTCTCCCCAACCCCTCTCCTTACTTTAAGGAGAGGGGCTTACAAACCTTTCAAAACCTCAAAGTCCTTTTTGAGAGTATCTTTTGTGTGAGAATTGTAAACAGCCACAGCTGGGTGATAAAGGGGCACCACTTTAATTTCGCCATAACTCGCTTGTCCGGTAAAAACTTTGCCGTGATTTTTGCTGATGGGCTCAAGCTCAAATTCCAAACCAAATTTGGGCATAATATAATACATAGAATATCTACCTAATGTCGCAATAATTTGGGGCTGAATTATTTCAATCTGTCTGTCTAAAAACGGTCCGTAAATTTTTATTTCTTCTGGCAATGGATCTCTGTTTTCTGGCGGCCTGTCTTTGACAATATTTGTCACATAAACTTCTTCCCTTTTTATTCCCACTGACTCCAAAAGTTCGTTTAAAATATCTCCGGCTCTGCCGCAAAACGGCCGTCCCGTCCGCGCTTCGTTTCTGCCCGGCGCTTCGCCTACAAACATAATTTTGGCAAAATGGCTCCCCTCGCCTATGACCGGCAAATTTTTATTTTCAATCCTAAACCCGTAAAGCGGCGACTCTTTGAGCGCCACCACCTCGTTCTTTATTTTTCTCATTAATTCTTTTCGCTCCTCCATGTTATTTTGCCGCATTATTTGCGGAATTTATGTATGCGCAATAATCGCAATTTGGACTAGCCTTTGGGATTTCATCTGAATCCAAACATTTTTTCATATCCATCAAAGTTTTTTCTATCCAGTTATCTTTACCAGTGTAAGGGATAAGCTTCACATCAAATTCAAGTTTGCCATCAAACGCTTCCCTGTCGCGCTTGCCGTTGGCATAAACAAAATAACCGGTGTCGGAAACTTGGAAATTATTTTGGCGCAGGAGCCACTGATAAATTTCCATTTGTCTTTTATAGCCGTTCTGCCACTCGGCGTCCAGCGTTACTTCTTCCGTTTTACTTGTTGCTTTGTAATCAACCACCATAAGTTTGCCGTCAGGAGATTGCCAGATATCATCAACAGCGCCAAAGACAACAAAATTTGTCGGTTCGTGAAATGCTTCCACACCTGTAAAATTTTCCCGCCATTTGTCCATTCGCGCGTCTTGAAAAGGCACAGCGTCAATTCCATAACTTTCCATAAGAGGGTGAGGAGTTTTTTGCCTGCGGTGAATATCAAATTCTTTTTTGAGCAATGTATCAACCGCACTGTTTAAGTTAAAAGGAAATCCCTGCGGCCGCGAAACTCCCAGCCGGCGGTCCAGATAAAAACATCTGGCACACTCAACAAAAAGGTCAATTTTTGACCTGCTTATTTTGAATGCTTCTTCCGCCTTCGGGTCGTATAATTTTTTCCTATAAAACGCCATTATTTAATTTGAACGGATTGCGTTAATTTTTTCCGTAAAATTACTGGTAATAAAAAAAGCTTACTTTTTTGTCAACAAGATCATAAATTGCCATCAATTCGTTATCACCGGAACCCCCTTTCATATTTGAATCTTTTATTTTTAAATAATCCTTGCGCGCCAGCTCAAAAATAAGTTTGGAAGCGGTTTGGTCTGGTTTAAATCTCACAAGAAATTCCTCAGGATGTTCTTTTTTGTTTCTGAGTTCAGCAATAATTGCCTCAATAGCTTCCTGTTGCCCTTCCGGAAAACCGGTCAAATCCGCAAGTGGTTTGTATTCAGGCCCCGTTTGATTGTTAGTCATATAATTTTGTTTTATTTTATAAGAACTCAAAGAATAAATGAATCCCGTAATAATCAGTAAAATAATTATACTAAAAATAATATACTTAATATGCATTTTTTATTTCTGAATCAAGTCAATCTCGGCCAGCATTTTGGAAATTTTTTCGTCGGAGAGGCCGGCTTGTTTAAGGATGTCGGGATTGTCACGAGCTTGCTTGCAAAGCACGATGCCGGAAGCCATCAAAAGTTTTTCGTCACTTGGGGTGCTATTGGTCAAACAAGTGATGGGATGCAAATGAGCCTCTTCAATTAGGTCTTGCAAATTGTCTTTTTCAGGATAATTCCAGCCGACCAATTTCATATTTTGGCACTTTGCATATTTTATAGCTGACTCGGAAAATTTGGTGTTGGTTATGAGCCAACCCTCAGACATCTTTTTATTTTTACTAAACTGTTCAAATTCTTGATTGGCCAAATCATCCCATCTTGCTTTTATATAAAGAGCGATTTTAAGGTCTGATTTGATACCTAATTCATTGTGAAATTTGGCCTCAACAAAAATTAATTTTTGTTCATTCCAAGCGACTATATCTATTTCGTGGTCGGCGCATTGACCCTTGGCTATAAAATCAGTGGTGGTTTCAAATCCCTTGGCTCTAAAAATTTCAGCCACAAATTGTTCAAAAGGAAAACCGGTTGGCCCCATTTCCATTATTGCTCGGCGAAGCGAATATCTAGCAGCTGCCGAAACCTCTTCTTGCCCCAGAAGTTTGAAAGCGTGGTGATAAATTTCTTTGGTACTGGCGCCGTCTTTGAGTTCTCTTTCTATTTGGTCTACAATTTTATCAACCGCTTCCGGACTGGCCCCGGCCCGCGCCAAAGAACTCCTCAATTTTTGGGCATTAAATTCTTCTCTTTCCCCCGTCGCTTTTATTATGTATTTATTTTGCATGTCTTTATTTTATCCTAGATACTGACTACTAGCTACTTACTACTGAATAATACCACCACCTAGACAAATTTCGCCACCATAAAAAACCAAGGACTGGCCGGGCGAAACTCCCATTTGGGGTTTTTCAAAAATTACTTTATTTTTTTTAATCTTGCATTTTATTTTTTCTTGACGGTATCTAATTCTGCAAAGCAAGTTTTTATTTAATATTTTGCCAATCAGATTTGTATCTTTAAGTTTTACTTCTCTTGTTAACATTTGGGACGATCGTCCCAAATGTTTACTGGATACTACTATAGAATTTTTCTCAATATTTTTAGAAACTACATACAAAGGCGATTCCCTGTCTGTTTTTTTTGTAATGGTAAACCCATGCCTTTCCCCAATTGTATAAAGAATGGTCCCCTCGTGCTCGCCTATTTTTTCACTCTTTTCATTTAAGACATTCCCCTTTTTTGTACCCGCGTATTCCTTTAAAAATTCTTTCATATCCACTTTGCCCAAAAAACAGAGCCCCTGACTGTCTTTTCTTGCGGCTTGCGGCAGTCCGAATTTTTCCGCCAACTTTCTCACTTCTGATTTTTGCAGATGGCCTATGGGGAAAAGAATATGTTTGAGCTGTTTTTGGGTGAGGGTCCAGAGGAAATATGACTGGTCTTTGTTTTTATCGGAGCCTTCTAACAACCTCACCCGGGCTTCGCCTCGACCTCTCCTTGACTGAGGAGAGGTAAAAACGCGAGCATAATGCCCTGTTGCCACATAATCCGCGCCATTATCAAGCGCGAATTTCAAAAACGTGCCGAACTTTATTTCTTTATTGCACATCACATCGGGATTTGGCGTTCTGCCGGCTTTGTATTCGGCAATCATATAATCAACCACTTCTTTTTTATACTCTTTTTCCAAATCAAGCGTAATGAAAGGAATATCCAAAACAGCCGCCACCCTCATAGCGCTCCTCCTATCCTCTCGCCACCCGCACCCCACTCCGCTGAAGCTTCGCGGGGCAAGAGGATACCCAACGGGAGACCAAGCTTTTATAAAAACTCCAGTAACATCATAACCCTCTTTTTTAAGCAAAGCCGCCGACACGGCGCTATCCACTCCGCCTGATAGTCCAACGAACACTTTGCCTAGATGGGCATCTTCTCGGCACTTTTGGTTTGGTTTGATTTTCATAATGGCTTATGTTATATTAAAAAAAGAGGTGAAGCAAGTAAAATTCGAAACATTGGTTGAACTAGATCCAAAGAATCCGGAAGGCAATCACATAATGTCATCGGTTCAAGAGACTCAGGTCATGTTTTTGAACATTCTCAATCAGATTGATGGATTCAAAAACGAAGCCGGTCTCTGTCTCCGCCTAACACCCTTGCGTTTTGATCGTTTTGCCAGCAGATTGGCTGAAGTTGAGATATTGAGAACAAAAATGAAAATAGAAGTGTATCTGCCCGGCCGGTCTGATTCAACCCTTATTTTCTTTCACATGAGACCGGATGTTCCGGGCGAGAACAATACATGGTTTCTCTCATCTGACGGAGAAAATCTCGATACTCCTACTGAAATTTTCCACGGATTTCTGCAGCGGTTTCGAGATGAAGTTTTATTTTATCAGCTCAGCTAACGGGCTAATTTCTCGCTCCCCTTCGGTATCTTGCCGGAGGGGCGCTTTTTTAATTCAAATACAGCTCCCTATTTCTCTTATGCTCCTCAAATGTTTTGGCGTAATAAAGATTGCCGGATTTGTCCGAGAGAAAATATAAATAATCAGTTTTGGTTGGGGTAATGGCGGCGCGGATAGAATCAATGCCCGGGTTGGTGATGGCGGTCGGGGGCAGGCCTTTATTTGTGTAAGTATTGTATTCATGGTCTTCAGTTAAATCATCTTTGGTTAAAGTGTAAGAATTTTTGCCGTTATAATATGAAAAGGCCGCATCTACTTGCAGAGGCATCTCAAGACGAATCCGCTTCCACAAAATTCCGGAAACAATTCTTTTTGACTCCAAAGTGCCGTTGGCCTCGTCTTCAATGATTGAAGCCATAATAATAATTTCACCCAAAGGTTTTTTGAATTTTAAAATATCTTCATTGTATTTTTCTGTCTGTCTGGCAAAATTTTCTCTCATCATGAGTATGACATCACCGGCTTTGGTGTTGGGCATAAAGAAATAGGTATCGGGGAAAAGAAAACCTTCGTAATTATTGTTCAAGACCTCATTTATAAAATCTTTGCTATTAAAAGCGGGCAGTTCTTTTGTCAGAATTTCAGCCATTTCCATGGAAGAGGTGCCTTCAGGCAAGGTTATTTTTTGGGCAATTAAACCGAATTCTCCCTTGCGGATCATTCTGGCCACTTTGAAAACACTGACGGCGTTTGGGAAATAATAATCGCCGGCCATAACTCTTTTTTGGCCGCCCCAGAGCACAATGAAGGTCTTAAGCCAAAAACCGGATCGCACCACCCTTTTTTGTTCAAATGACTCGGCTATTTGGAAAAGGGATTCGCCTCTTTCAATAGTTATCAAAGCTTGCTCCGGGAAAGGCCTCGGCGACCGCCAAAATAAAAAATAGGAACATGAATATACAAAAATAATAATTGCCGCTACTCCCACTATTTTTAACAAATGATTGCCTAAAAAAGGATGGAAACCGAAAAGCCGCAACCGCCAAATTATAGTTTTGGGGTGAGTGGCTATTTTAAGGCGGATAATCTCAGCTCTTTCCAATATAAACTGCTTTAATTTAGGAAATTTTTTCATTGAGAATAAAAAATTTATATCGGCAAATTAGAAGGGGCTTCGGATTTTTTGGAAGGTATTCTTTCAAAGGTTGGCGTACTTGAAACGGCTCCCGGAAAATGATAAATGGTGGCCAACTCTTCGGCATTCAATATAAACGGCTTGCTACCGTGAAATTTCTTGCCTTTCCATGGCGAATAAAATAATCGGCGCAATTTATATTCTTCCAAAACCTTCGGCTTAATTTTTTCTTTTCTGTTCCACCATTCATCCCAGGGATAATCAAAATCCATAAACCAGCCCTTAGGCCTGAAGCCGTTTAAGCCGGTAGGACTTTTTGAAGAGCTGTATTGTTTAACTGAGCCCAAGATACCTCCGATATTAGCAGGATTAAACTTATCTTTGTCGGCAATATAAACCGCTCTAATGCCACAATCAAACGGGAACTTTGTTGCACTTCTTTCCAGGGCGGCGATTACATCTGCTTCTCCTCGACTCGGTATTCTGGGAAACCCGCCCTCCTCTTTTTTGGCCTTTAGTTTTTCTATAATCTCATCTTTCTCTTTTTCCATCTCATCCACCCAGGAATCTTCTTTTTCTCCAAAAACATCGGCCAGCCGCCTCTTCTTGTGGGCGCGGATTATTATTTGAATCCAAACATTATGCCCTTCTGTAATAGAACCCAGGAATTCAATCATAGCCGTCATGGGATCAATTTTGAATTCTTCTTTCGGGTCTTTATCAAGCCCATAGTCAACATAGGTTTTTATGGGATATGGATCTGGTTTGGTCAAGGCGAATTCTGCCGCCCAAATCTCATTTTTTTCTGGACTGTAATAAAACGGCTTGGTGTAGTCCTCCGCTTCATAAATCTCTATACCGGGATATTGCGAGTATATCTGCGATTCAATGGCATTTCTATGCTTTGGTTTGGTCCAAATAAAAAACCTAACATTGCCCCCAAGAGAAACGATTTCCAATGAAAAATAAGATCTGGTCTGGCCTTTCCACACTCGGTGTATCCAAGTGGTTTCACCGCTTGTTTGGTGAAAAGCTCCCAAAACAATCTCCATGGCCAAAGGTGATTTATTAATTTCTCTCGGCAATTTTATTTCCAAAAGCACTGAACCTTCTTTTTGCCAAAATTTTACTCTCTTATATCTCAGCCAAGCATTAAACATGACCACCAAAAAAGCGGCTGGCAACCAAACTGGCATCCAAATATAAAGATACCTAAACGCCAGCGCTAAATTATCCCAAATTTCAGGTGGTATAAAACCGAACATGCAGTAATTATACTACATAAACTGAAAATTAAAAATTGAAAATTATACAACAGTGTACAAACCCTGCTTGTTTTTTTTGAAGTATTTTGGATTTTGGAGGTTGACCATTACGGTATTGGCTTTGACATAACGTTCTTTCATCACCTTTTCCAAAACCTGCTCTTTGGAAAGATACCCGTTCTTTTCTAAAATTTCACGGATAACATCCCTGACCACGCCGGTGGAATAACCCCATTCTTTGAGAGCATAGAGGCCGCGTCCGACTAAAACAAATCGCGGATCTTTAATAAGCTCGTTATGGGTTGTCGCCACATGGGCCTTCTTTTTGAAAACTTCGCTTATAAGTTTGGCCACTTCGCGAAAATGTATAGGCGAGCCGTGTCGACGCAAAATAAGATAGGCGTAATCGCGCACCCCCTTGGTTTTTATATTTGAGGACTTGGATTTGCCCCATTCGCCCAGCGGATTTTTGGCAATGTTTTTGGAAATGGAAAGCCACCTGGTTAATATTTCATCTTTTTTATACTCATCGGAAACATCCTTAAGATGGTCCAAGAAAGAGGAAACAATTTCCGACTCGGGAATAATTTCATCATCGCCTAATCCGATATAAAGCTTGCGCAGGGCCTCATGAATTTTTTCAGCTAACGCCCCGTCTATATGCCAGCGATGCTTGAATTCAACATCTTCTTTTATTTTATTGAAGTCGTCGCCGACTACCAAAAGGAAATGAACATTTTTTTTGGCACTGATATCTCTGCCGAGGTGATTCAAAAGGTCGTCCTCAGAAATTACCCCACCCATCTTATTAATAGTTTCTTTAAGCTCGTCAAAAACCACCTTCACTTTATTATATAAATCGGCCTTTCTAATGTGATTGATGGCATAATTTTCTATCTGCCTGACTCTCTCTCTGGTAATGCCGTATTTTTTGCCGATGGACTCAAGAGTCATTTCATCACCGCTTTGATTAAGCCCGAATCTGCCCACAATGACATCCTGGGCCCTTGGAGGCAAAGAACTTAAAAGCCTCCTCACAACCTGCTTGGGGTTGAAGGATAAAATAAACATCTTTGAAACTACTTTTTTCATAACTTTATTAATTAATTATACCACACTATAATATCACGGGCAGATTTTTTGTCAAACCAATGCATGAGGCCACCCATTTTCGCACTCAGCTGATAATTTAGAGACATAATAA